>Ga0082335_1000711_pt1 | contig 79610 bp, 63 predicted proteins | sample Subgrocontami58m_FD_72375 | JGI IMG/M metagenome (GOLD analysis project Ga0082335, IMG submission 72375) | Subsurface groundwater microbial communities from S. Glens Falls, New York, USA - GMW37 contaminated, 5.8 m (SPADES assembly) (version 2) ... | reverse complement strand
CCGTGTGCGTAAATAGCGCAAGCACGGTTTTGAGAGGGGCCGGGGCCAACTGATGTATGGTTGAGATGATGTGGCACCGCCGGGAAACTAGGCGGAAACGGAGAACACAAACATCGACCTACAGCGTCGGGAGAAACCGGTCTACTCGCCAATTCGCTGATTTTGATCTCCTTCGCAATAATTATGTATGCTGTCCCCGGAACCGCGCCATAAAGGGGTCAGGCTGGCAAGGTTGCAAACTTATTCAAACTTATGTCAAGATAAACATATGGAACTCTTATGAACTGCGATCTGCAAAATTGCAACTTTGCCAGCCTGACCCCATGACTACCATGAAGACCAGGCACTCTACGAAGTGCGACCGGCAAAGAAGAAATTGGCATAGGCCGAAATGCATCGTAAAATCATCGAAGAAAAACTCGATCAATCTGCGGAATTAAAAAGGGCGGCAACAGATAAGCCCGTTTAAAGTGATCATTGCCAGTTCTCTACTCTACCCAGAATATCCCCAAATATGCAAAATAATGGTAAACATGTAATGATTATTGTATGTTATAATATGACTGGGAGCAATATTTTTGCCAACCAATAAGTTGCCAACAAAATGGTTGGTAAAAATACTTGACAGAATATTTGTTGCATGTTATCCAACCAGAAAGTTGGCAACGAAAAAGTTGGTACTAGAATGCATATAGGAGGTAGCTCATGACCAGTGGACTGATCAATAAATACGGGCCTTGGGTGATGGGAGACGAATTTTTTAACCGGGAGACAGAGGCAAGACGTCTCAGCGAGCTAATCGACGAGGGGAATAACATCCTGATTGTGGCACCCCGGCGCGTTGGGAAAACGAGCCTGGTCCGCGAAACCTTCCGCCGCATGGAAGAGAGAAATCGTGATTATCTACTTTTTGTCGATGTTCAACATTGTTCCACGCCGCAGGATGTAATTATCTCCCTTTCCCTGGCCATACAGCCCTATGCGCACCTGTGGGATAAAGTCACCGATACGTTCAAGATATTTTTCAAGCAATTGGAAAGCGTTACCATTTTTGATAACCTGGAAATCAAACTCCGCGAAGGCTTGACCGGTGACTGGCAGGCAAAGGGTCAGAAAATCTTTCACAATCTTGCGCAGGCCGACCGGCCCCTCACGATTTGCCTCGATGAACTTCCCATAATGCTCACGCGCCTTCTGCAACCAACCGCTCAGGAAACGTATGAAGCAAAACGCCGTGAGGCGGATGTCTTTCTTTCCTGGCTGCGGCAGGTGATGCTGCAATACCAGGACAAGCTTCGTTTTATCATCTGCGGCTCCATCGGGCTGGAACCGATCCTGAAACGACACAAATTAAGCCACACCATCACGCAATTGCGTCCATTTCCTCTTGATCCCTGGAGCCGGGAAACAGCGGAATTATGCCTCAATGCCCTGGGAAAAAGATATGGAGTGGAATGGCGGAATGAGTCACGCCATGCCCTGCTGGAAGACTTAGGATCTTATCTTCCTCACCATGTACAGATGTTCTTCGGATTATTGCATGAGGACTGTGCCAAGCGGCACGTTCTTTGTCCCTCTCCGGAGGATGTCGAACGCGTTTACCGGACATCGATGCTCAGTACGCGCGGGCATGCCGAACTGGCGACTTACGAGGAACGGTTGCTCAGCGTGCTGGAACCGGAAGCCGTGCCTTTGGCTCTGGACCTCCTGACGGAAGCCGCCGTAGTCGGCGAACTTACCTCTGAAAGTGCACGGCAATTGATGCAAAGAACCCAACTTGCTGACCCGGAGGCCGTCCTTCGGGAAGTGCTCGACGTTCTCCAGCATGACGGTTATCTGGCCTGGAATGACGAGGCGAAGGCGTGGCAGTTTGTTTCCCGCCTCGTGAAAAACTGGTGGAAGAAAAGATTTCAGCTTAGTTATGTATCGCTACAAGAGAGGTGATAGCCCGATGGCCCCGACAAAATTGATCAAACACAATCCCATGTTTTTGACCGAGGCAGAACTGGAAGCGTCCTTCGTGGTGAGGGAAGCAGAATTGCAGCTCCTTCTCGGCATTATCCGGGAAAACACCGGACCGGTAAACCAGCACGTGATCATCATCGGCACCCGCGGTATGGGGAAGACCATGCTTGTGCGCCGGCTTGCCCTGGCCGTGCGGCAGGACAAGCTATTGGCCCAGAGCTGGTACCCAGTGGTACTCCCCGAGGAAATCTACGATGTAGCCAATGAGGGGGAGGTGTGGCTGCGTGTCCTGGAACGAATTGCTGTCCAGGAAAAGGAAGCAAAGCGGGATCATCAACGCTGGCTGGAACGGTACGGTACCTTGCGAGGGGAGCGGGATGGCAAAAAACTGCAGGTGCAATCGTTGACCGCTTTGGGTGAATTTGCCGGTGAACGCCATGTCCGGCTCCTGATCGTCATTGAGAATATGCAGATGCTGCTCGGTGATCAAGCTGGCTCCGGCGATGCCTGGGACCTGCGCCGGACCCTTTTAAATAACGCGGAAATCATGCTCGCCACGACGGCCACTACGAGATTCACGGAAATTACCAACGTTGAAAAGGCAAACTTTGAATTATTTCGTGAAATAACGCTGCAACCCCTCAGTACCGATGATTGCCGCGTGTTATGGCATTTTATCACCGGTGAAGAGCTGGCGGATGAAAGGATCCGCCCGATGGAGATCCTCACCGGAGGCAGCCCCCGGCTCCTGGCCATCCTGGCCGACTTTGCCAAAGGGCGGTCCCTGGCCGAACTCATGGACGATCTTGTTGTCCTGATTGACGACCATACGACGTACTTCAAGGCCAATGTGGAGTCCCTTCCCCCCATGGAACGCCGGGTCTTTGTGACCCTTGCCGAGTTGTGGGAACCGGTGGAGGCGCGACAGGTAGCAGAGCGTTGCCGGTTGGATGTAAATTCCGCCAGTGCCTATCTGAAAAAACTTGTTGCCCGCGGCGCGGTTGCCGAGGCAGGAAAGGTGGGGCGGAAGAATCTCTATCAAATCGTCGAGCGGCTTTACAATATTTACCACCTCATGCGGCTTTCCGGCGCGGAAGCAGACCGGGTCCGCGCCCTGGTCCGCTTTATGGTCCCTGTTTATGGAGAGGAGCGTGTGGCCTGCGCCCTGGCCGATGAAGCCTGCCGCCATGACGGCATGAGCCGGCTGGCCTGGATTGAAGGGTACAAGGCGATCGTTACGGAGGCCGCCAGCCGAAAGGACGGCATTGAACGGCTACGCCGGGTTACGCCAGAGGCCTTTCTCGCGCTTCCCGAGGCGCGCGATATCAAGCACATATTTACGGAGCTTCCGTTAGAAACCGGTCAAGAAGAGGAAGAACCCTCTCTCCTTCAAGATGCCTTTCAGGCTTTTCAGAAAGGTGATTTTATGCGTGCGATCAGTCATCTGGATCGCTTCCTCTCCCAACAGCAAGAGTTGCACACACCCGTCCTGCGCGAACAGGTGGCCCGTGCGCTTTTAAACAAAGGTTTTTTAATACGAACCCTTGATAAAGGAGAAGAAGCAATTGCAGTTTACGATGACTTGATCCACCGTTTCAGCCCGGCAGAAGAACCGGCCCTGCGTGAGTATGTGGCCAAAGCACTTGTCTACAAAGGTTTTGCCCTGGGAACCCTCGGTCGGGGTGAAGAGGCGATTGCGGTTTACGATGAGGCAATTGCGGTTTACGATGATCTAATCCGTTATTTCGGCAAGGCCGAGGGACTGGCCTTGAGTGAGCATGTGGCCAGGGCGCTATTCGACAAGGGAGTCACCCTGGGAACCCTCGGTCGGAGTGAAGAAGCGATTGCGGTTTACGATGAGCTGATCCATCGCTTCGGCAGTGTTAAAGGACCGGCATGGCGAAGGCAAGTGGCCATGGCACTCGTCAATAAAGGTGTTGCCCAGAGAACCCTTGGTCGGATAGAAGAGGCGATCGCAATTTACGATGACCTGATCCGCCGTTTTGGTGAGGCACAAGAATTGACCCTGCGCGAGCCAGTGGCACAGGCGCTCGTCAACAAAGGTTATGCCCTGGGAACTCTCGGTCGTGGAGAAGAAGCGCTTACGGTTTACAAAGAAGCGCTTGCGGTTTACGATGATTCGATCCGCCGCTTTGGCGAAGCCGAAGAACCTGCCCTTCGCGAGGCAGTAGCCCGGGCGTTTGTCAACAAAGGCGTTACCTTGGGAGTACTTGGTCGAGAAGAAGAGGAAATTGAGGTTTACAATGATCTGATTCGCCGTTTCGGCGAGGCCGAAGAACCTGCCCTGCGCGAGCAGGTGGCCGGGGCACTCAATGGAAAGGCGTGGGTGGTGTATAAGAAGAAAAATGCTTTCAAGCTTGAGCAAGCCATTGCTGATGTGAAGAAAGCTATATCCATATCACCTCACAATAATGCCTTTCGTCACACGTTGGCAAACTTGCTCGGCCTGGCTTCTAAGTGGGAAGAAGCCTTTGAGCAGGCAAAGGTATTTGCAAATGATGATCGTCTCGTGAATCAGTGCCCGGAAGACATTATTTCCTTTTTCATTGACGCAGCCACTGCCGGCCAGGCAGAAGCGGCCCTGCGGGCCATCAGGGGAACAAAAGCCGCGTCGGTTATGGAACCGTTGGTCGTCGCTCTCAAAATGACCGCTGGCAAGCCTTACCGTGCGCCACGGGAAGTGGAGGAAGTGGCGAAAGACATCTGTCAGAAAATCATCAGATGCCAAGAAGCTCAGGGGAAAAGAGGGGACGTAGAGATAATGGTGAACTCTTAAAAAGTCACAGCGCCTGTCATTACGAAGCCGCAAGCGCGAGTGAAACATGGCGGTCAGCGACGAATCAATCTCGTAATATCAGGTGGTTACGGTCATGGGATTGCTTCGCTCTGCTCGCAATGACAGCTAAAAAAGACTTTTCCGAGACCGTCAGATAATATCCCCTATTTTGGCAAGGGCCTGGGCCAGGTTTTCCGGGTTCTGGCCGCCGGCCTGGGCCATGTCGGGGCGGCCGCCGCCACTCCCGCCGACCACCGGGGCGATCTCTTTGATGATCTTGCCGGCCTGGTAGCGGTCCGTAAGGTCGGCCGTGACGAGGCACAGAAGCATCGCCTTGCCTTCGCTCTTGCTGCCCAAAAGGATGATCCCCGAGCGGAGCCTGTCCCTCAGCTTGTCACCCAGGTCGCGCAGGGTCTTGGCGTCGGCTGCTTCCACCTGGGTCGCCAGCACCTGAATGCCTTTGATATCTTTGGCTTGTGTCAAAAGGTCGGAGGAATCCTTCGCCGCCAGTTTCCCCTTCAGGGCCTCGATTTCCTTCTCCAGGTCCCGCTGGTTTTTGAGGAGTCTTTCGACCCGCTCGGCCACCTCGAAGGCGCCGGCCTTCATCAGGTTGGCGGCCCTCTTCACCTCTTCCTCCAGCGTGGCCACATACTTGAGGGCTTCCCGGCCCGTTACCGCCTCCAGGCGCCGCACGCCTGCGGCAATGGATGATTCGTGGGTGATCTTGAGCAAGCCGATATCCCCGGTCCTTAGCACATGGGTGCCGCCGCAGAGTTCCTTGCTGACCTCCCCCATCTGGACCACCCGGACCACGTCGCCGTATTTTTCGTCAAAGACTGCTGTGGCGCCCGTTTGGACGGCCTCCGCAATGGGCAGGACAGCCGTGGCCACGGGGACATTCTCCCGGATATAATCGTTGGCCAGCGTCTCGATACGCCGCAATTCTTCTTCCTCGATGCGGGAGTAATGGGTAAAGTCAAAACGGAGCCGTTCGGCATTGACGAACGATCCGGACTGTTTGACATGCTCGCCCAGGACAGCCTTGATGGCGGCCTGGAGGATGTGGGTCGCCGAATGGTTGGCCTCGACAGCCCGCCTGTTTTCCCGGTCCACCGTAAGCGAGACCCGATCGCCCACGTGCAGGGCACCTGATTGCACGACGCCGAGGTGGGTGATGACCTCTTCCAGGGGGTGCTTGGTGTCCATTACTTCAAAGAGAAAGGCGCCGTCTTCCCCGGTGATGACGCCTCGGTCTCCCACCTGGCCGCCCTTCTCTCCGTAAAAAGGCGTCTCCTCGACGATGATTTCCCCTGCGTCTCCCGCCGCCAGGCCCTCCACGGGCTGGCCCTGCTTCAGGATGGCCCGCACGCGCGAGCGGCCTTCCGTCACCCCTTCATATCCCAGGAAGCTGATCGCTGGGGTGCAAAATTGATGGTAGCTTTCCGCCACCGCTTCTTGCCCGCTTCCCTTCCAGGATTCCCGCGCCTTTTCCCGCTGGGCCTCCATGGCCTGGAGGAAGCCTTCCATATCGATGGCAAAGCCTTCCTTGCGCACGATGTCGGCCGTCAGGTCCGTCGGGAAGCCGTGGGTGTCGTAGAGTTTGAAGACCACCTCGCCGGGGATGACCTTTTTGCCTTTCCTTTTTAAGACCTCCACTTCCTCGGCCAGGATCTTCAGTCCCCCGTCCAGGGTTTCGATGAAACGCTGTTCCTCGTTGAGCACGACCTTGGTTATGTAGGGTTCCTTATCCTTAAGATCGGGGTAGGCCTCGCCCATCAGTTGGCTGACCATCCGGGATACCTCGTGGAGGAAGGGCCTGTCCAACCCCAGGAGCTTGCCGTGGCGGGCGGCCCGGCGCAGAATCCGGCGCAGCACGTATCCCCGGCCTTCGTTGCTGGGGAGGGCCCCGTCGCCGATCAGGAAGGTGATGGCCCGGCTATGGTCGGCGATGACCCTAAGAGAGATGTCCTGCTCTTCCTGTGCCCCGTATTTCTTGCCGCTCAGCCGGGCAATAAAATCGATGAGCGGACCGAAGATATCCGTATCGTAGTTGCTTTTTTTGCCCTGCACGACCGCGGCCAGGCGTTCCAGGCCCATGCCCGTGTCGATATTCGGCTTGGGCAGGGGGGTGAGCTGGCCGGCGCTGTCCCGGTCAAATTGCGTAAACACGAGGTTCCAGACCTCCAGGTAACGGTCGCAGCCGCATTCGATATGGCAGGTCTCAAGTCCGCAGCCCGCACCTTCTCCCTGGTCGTAGATGATCTCGGAGCAGGGACCGCAGGGGCCCGTATCGCCCATCATCCAGAAGTTCGTGGCTTCGCCCAGGCGCACGATCCGCTCCGGGGGCAGGCCGATTTTTTCCTGCCAGATGCGGAAGGCCTCCTCGTCGTCGCGGAAAATCGTCACCCACAACTTTTCCTTGTCCAAACCGATGACCTCGGTCAGATATTCCCAGGCCCAGGCGATGGTCTCTTCCTTGAAATAGTCGCCGAAGGAGAAATTGCCGAGCATCTCAAAAAACGTGTGATGCCGCGCCGTGACGCCCACATTTTCCAGATCGTTATGCTTGCCGCCGGCCCGCACGCATTTCTGCGCCGTGACCGCCCGGGTGTATCCCCGGTCTTCCAGGCCCAGGAAGGAGTTTTTAAACTGCACCATGCCCGCATTGGTAAAAAGAAGTGTCGGATCATCTTTGGGCAGGAGGGATGAACTCGCCACCCGGGTATGACCCTTTCCTTCGAAGTATGTTAAGAAACTTTTCCGTATTTCACTCCCCGTCATACCCTTGTTCCTCCGCGTTTATAGACAGTATCTCAAAAATCAAGCCTGGCGGGAAACCCTTCCCCATCAGGCTCTGCATCAATCTGCGCTTTTCCCGGAAATCCTCCGGCCCGGGTTTGCGGTCTCTTTGCTTTTTCCGGAGCAGCTCCAGGACCGCAGCCCGCTCCGTCAATTCCTGCCGGGCCAGGGCCAGGGCCTCGTCAATGATCTCCCCAGGCAGGCCCTTTTCTTTCAGGGTCCTCTCGATCCGGTAGTTTCCCCAGAGCCGGTTTACGGCGAGCGAACGGGCCCACTGCCGGGCCGTGGAGGCGTCGTTTAAATAACCCAGCTCCTTGAACCGGGCCGCCACCGCTTCCACTACGGGCGGGCCAAAGCCTTTCCCGGCAAGTCTGGTCCGGAATTCCTTTTCGGACAGGGGCCGGGCGGTCAGCAGACGTGCGGCGTAGCGTGCGGCCTGGTCAGCGTCGCGCCCGGACCGCTCGCTCATACGGGCTGCTCGTGGTGTTTCGGCAGCAAGACGAATTTTTCCCGCACCGCTGCGTTGATCTCACCGAAGATCTCCTTGTTTTCCTTGAGCACGACCCGGGCATTGTCCCTTCCCTGGCCCAACCGTTCACCCTTGTAAGAGTACCAGGCACCGCTCTTGTCGACAATGCCGCATTCGACGGCCAGATCGATGAGATCGCCTTCTTTCGAGATCCCTTCCCCGAAGATGATATCGAATTCCGTCTCCCGGAAGGGCGGCGCGACCTTGTTCTTCACCACCTTGACCCTGGTCCGGAAGCCGACCACATCCTGCCCCTGCTTGATGGCGCTTACCTTTCTGATATCCAGGCGCATGGTGGAATAGAACTTGAGGGCATTGCCCCCCGTCGTCGTCTCGGGGTTGCCGAACATCACGCCGATCTTCATCCGCAGCTGATTGATGAAGATCACCGTGGTCTTCGATTTGCTGATGCTGCCCGTGAGCTTCCGCAGGGCCTGGGACATCAGGCGCGCCTGCAGGCCCATCTGGGCATCCCCCATGTCTCCCTCGAGTTCGGCCTTCGGGACCAGGGCGGCCACGGAGTCCACCACGAGGACATCCAGGGCCCCGCTCCGCACCAGCGTCTCGGCAATCTCCAGGGCCTGCTCGCCCGTGTCCGGCTGGGAGATGAGCAGATCGTCCGTGTTGACACCGATCTTGCGGGCGTAACCTACGTCCAGGGCATGTTCGGCATCGATATAGGCTGCCAGGCCGTTCATCTTCTGGGCTTCCGCCACGATATGGAGGGCCAGCGTCGTCTTGCCGCCCGACTCGGGACCATAGATTTCCACGATCCTGCCCCGCGGGACTCCGCCCGTACCGAGGGCGATATCCAGGCTCAGGGCCCCCGTAGGTATGACGGGGACATCGGGAAGCGGTTCGCCGCCGCCCAGCCTCATGATCGAACCCTTGCCGAACTGCCGTTCGATCTGGGAAATAGCCAGCTCGACTGCCTTTTCTCTATCATCTAATGCCATATGCACCTCCTTAATTCGTTACTGCTGATGGAAAGGAAACCAGCCCAGCCTGGTATAAACAGCCCCCTGGGACGTCAGATCGCTTTTGAACAAGCTCAGACCGCCGGCGAGAAATTCCCCGGCCGCCACGGTCCCATGCTGCTGCAGGAATTTTTCCGGGTCCCCGGTATACCGGGACGACTTGATCCTGCCCAGGGTCAAATGGGGTTGAAAGCGCCGTTCTTCCTTGGGAAAACCGCAGCCCGCAAATCCCTCTTCGAGGTTTTTCTGCAAAACGACCAGGGGCGGAACATCGCCCGTAAGGCCGATCCAGAGGACCCGGGGACGCTTCAGGGAGGGAAACACGCCCAGTCCCTTGACTTCCAGATGGAGCGGGGTCACCGCCGGTGTGAACTGTTCTACAACCCGGGTAATAGCGAGCACCTCTTCCGCGGAGATGTAACCGAAAAACTTCAGCGTCAGATGCATGCCTGCCGGTTTCACCCAGCGGATCTCGAAGGGGCAGGACCGCTGCAACCTCTCCTGGATCTTGCCGATTTCCTGCAGGATTTCGGCAGGCGGCTCGACTGCCAGAAATATCCGGAGCGCATCTCCATTTCCCATGATCACTTCCGCAAAAAATAAAGCATAAGGACTTTTTACAAAGCCGTCAAATATTTTCTTAAGAGCATGAGGGCCCACTGGGAAGTGAGGACCTTGTTGCGCCGCCTGTCCCAGGGGAAGGAAAAGACCTGGCAGTCGGTTTTTTGCCCGTCGGCCAGGGCAATATAGATGGTGCCCAGGGGTTCTGCCACAGTCCCGCCCGAGGGTCCCGCAAAGCCTGTCGTGGAGAGCCCGAGATCGGTTTTGGCCACCCTTCTTACTCCTTCCGCCATCAGCATGGCTGTTTCCCTGCTCACCGTACCGAATTTTTTGATGACTTCGTCAGGTATGCCCAGATGCTCTTTTTTCGAGTGGGTGCTGTACGTCACCAGGGCTCTGTCAAAATAGGCAGAGCTGCCCGGTATGTCCGTCAGCCGGTCGGCAATCAAACCGCCCGTACAGGATTCGGCCAGGGCTATGGTCCGCTTCTTTTCGATCAGGAGGGCCGCCACGATGCCCTCGAGGGTTTCCTGGTCAAAGGCAAAGACATGTTGGGAAATCCTCGGGACGACCTGGTCTTCGGTCCGCTTTAGCTTATCCAGTGCCCTGTTCCGGTCGGCATCCCGGGCGGTCAGCACCACTTCCAGCTCGGGGAAACGGGGATAGAAGCCGATATTCACGCCCAGTTCGTCGAAGGGCACATCCGCCAGGAGCTGGTCAATGGCCGATTCCGATACCCCCGCGAGTTTGATGATCCTGGTCAGCACATGGGTGTGCACGGCAAATTCCCGGCGGAAGCGGGGAATGACGCCTTCGACAAGCATCTTTTCCGCCTCTTTCGGCACACCGGGGATAACGGCGATGATCTTGCCGCCTATCTTCAGGGAAAATCCCCAGGCCGTACCGATGGTATTGACGATCGTTTCCGCGCCTTCGGGAAACATGGCCTGCTTGGCGTTATTGGGGATCCAAACGCGGTTGCGGCTCGTCATCCTCTCCTTGACATGCTTCAGCACCTCTTCATCGGTTTCGAGCGCCAGGCCGAAGGCCCGGGCAATGGCGGCTGACGTAATATCGTCCGTTGTCGGCCCGAGGCCGCCCGTGACGATCAGGCCATCGGCAACGCCCAGGAGAAAATCAAGGGCTCCTTTAATGGCCTGATCGTCGTCGCCCACGGAAAGCATGGCCGTGACCTGCCATCCCTGAAGCTGCATATTCCGGGCGATGAAAAAGGCGTTGCTATCCTGGGTCTTGCCGCTGGTCAGCTCGTTGCCGATGGTCAAAGTGGCGATCTTCATGGTCAGACTCCAATTACGCTGCGATTAGATGATTTTTCTTCTTATAGCACAGAAAATTGCCACAGGATATGCAAGGCTGCATTACTGTAAATGCCGGCCATGATATCGTCTCCCACAATCCCGTACCCGCCCGGCAGTTTGTCCTGGAGGAGTCGTACGGGAAAGGGTTTTACAATATCGAAAAATCGAAAGAAAAGAAAACCAAAAATGATGCTCTGCCAGGTCAGGGGCAGGGCGAAGAGGGTCCACAAAAATCCCACTATTTCATCGATCACGATGCAGGGAGGGTCTTTTTTGCCCAGGCGCAGCTCAGCGGCCTGGGCCAGATAAACGGCGAGACCCGTGAGGGCGATGAGGGACAAAAGGTAGAGGGGCCAGGGTAAAAGAGATAAAAGCAGCACGCAGGGTATCCCTACCAGGGTCCCGGCGGTGCCAGGGGCAAAGGGGGCGAAACCGGTCCCGAGGCCCGTGGCCGCCCAGATGATTAACCTAGCTTTGCGACCGCTCTCTACCCTAGGCAACACCGTCAATCCTTTTCACCCTTCTCTCCCCGTAAAAAACCCCCATGCCCGTGGGGCACCACGAAGCATGAAAAACAATTCTGTCATTCCGGACCCCGTATCGGGTACGGGGCAGGCCCGATCCGGAATCCAGGAATATTGAACTGGATTCCCGCCTCCGCGGGAATGAGTGCGCCTGGGAGCAGGCGCGATTTAGGAGGTGAAAGTCCTCCTCCGAAATTATGCCCGATTTCGGTAGCCGAAGGTAACTGCGTCGCTGTGAGGCGGGGTGGGGAGCAACCGGAGGCGAACATGCAGTCCGTAGGATAACGAACACGTTTCGGCCTTGTGTTGTGGCGAGCCTCCTCATTCAAGGCGAAGCCCGACCCATTGAGTATTGAACATGGGCGTCTGTCGCGCTGGAGGGGCAGCAATAAAGTGACGTCAGAGCATACTGGGTGGTTGGTGACGGAATGCATGGAAGGTCGTGCAGTGTGAACCAGGGAGACCTGAGCGGGACAAGACGGGAGTTCACTGCCCCTGATAAGGGTACGAAGAGCCCGCCGGTCAGGAGTCAGAGTGTCCATAATAGCGAAGAAGCGGCGTAATGGCCGTGAAGTGAAGGGACGCAGGAAGATGGATGAGCGATGTTGATACAGAGCGAAACAGTACCCGTGGCAGTGCCGGAAACGGCTAAACAAGCGGGAGAAGCCCGGCCTTATGACTGGGTGGAACGCTCCATATGGACGGAGCGCATGCTGGAGGCCCTCGAAAAGGGGGTAAAAGGAGATGTTTGGTTCAGCTTGATCGATAAAGTGTACCGGCCAACAACCCTTCACGCCGCCTGGCAGGCGGTCAGAAGGAATAGAGGCAGTGCCGGGACGGATCATGAAAGCGTGGAGAGGTTTGAGCAGAGACTTGAGGAAAACATCGCCAAACTGGAAGAAGAGCTTCGCACCGGGACATACCAACCGCGATCGATCAAGCGGGTCTATATAGACAAGCTTGGCAGCAAAGAGAAGCGGCCATTGGGGGTACCTGTCGTGCGGGATCGGGTAGTCCAAACGGCGATAAGGCTGGTTATCGAGCCGATATTCGAGAGGAAATTCAACCCTCACAGCTACGGTTTCAGGCCCAACAGAGGGAGTAAGGATGCCTTGCGGGAAGTGGATAGGTTCCTGAAGACCGGCTACACCTATGTGGTGGATGCCGATCTGAAGGCGTACTTTGACAGCATTCCCCACAAGAAACTTATGCAGGAAGTCCGCCGGTATATTGCCGATGGCCGCCTGCTTGAGCTGATCGAGCGATTTCTCGGTCAGGACATCTTGGAGGGGCTGTCCCGGTGGACGCCCGAAGCAGGAACACCCCAGGGTGCCGTTATCAGTCCTCTGCTGGCCAACCTCTACCTCCATCCCGTTGATGAGGCGATGGGGGCGGCGGGTTTTCAAATGATCCGATATGCCGATGATTTTGTCATTATGTGTCGTGACGAATCGGAGGCGCATAAAGCCCTGCATCAGGTACAACAACTGATCGCGGAAAGGGGGCTGGTCTTGCATCCAGATAAGACCCGCGTGGTAAATGTAACTCTTCCGGACCAGGGCTTTGACTTCCTTGGATACCACTTTGAGCGAGGCACACGTTGGCCCCGCAAGAAGAGTCTGAGGAAGCTCAAAGACGCCATTCGTGCCCAGACCGGGCGCAGTAACGGCACAAGTCTGGCCACCATCACGGCGAACGTAAATCTCACACTTAAGGGATGGTTTGAGTATTTCAAACACAGCCATAAGTGGACGTTTCCGATGCTTGATGGCTGGGTCAGACGTCGCTTGCGCAGCATCCTGCGGAAACGCAGCAAAGGGTCTAAAGGTATCAGTGGCAATATGGATCATTTTCGCTGGCCAAATAAATTCTTTCGAGAACATGGGCTTTTTAGTCTTGTGGATGCCCATATGGAATTACTCCAGTCCTCATTGAGGTAAAACCATCGACTGGAGAGCCGGATGCGGGAAATCCGCCAGTCCGGTTCGGAGGGAGGGGCGATACAAACCAATGTATCGTTCCTACCCCTATCATCCTATTTTCGTACTAATCAAAAAAGCTCGTCATTGCGAGGGCATAGCCCGAAGCAATCTCCTGCCATTGCCCCCAGAATTGCTTTGTCAGCCAAGGCCTCCTCGCAATGACAGTTAATCTTGTCCTGTTGCGCCACGCCCTTCTTCCGGGGGATGGCTCAGCATAATCCGGGCATCGGCGATGACGCATTTCTTCCCCGTGCACATCAGGGGATTCAGGTCGAGTGAATCGATCTGTGGCGCCATTTCCATCACCAGTTCCGAGAAAGCGATGATCAGCCGGGTGAGTTCCGGGATATTGACGGGGTTTTCTCCCCGGAAGCCTTCCAGGAGGCGGTGCCCCCGGAGGCCTGTGATCATGGAGGCGACCACAGCTTCATCGAGGGGCGCCATCCTCAGGGCAATGTCCCGGTAGATCTCCGCCCTCGTTCCCCCCATCCCCAGGAGGATCACCGGACCGAACTGAAAATCGATCTTGGCTCCCACAATCAATTCCAGACCCGTCAACATTTCCTCCACGAGGACGCCGGCAAATCCGCCGAACTGACGGAACCGTTCATAGGCCGCCGTCAGCTCCAGCGGATTGCCAAGCCCGAGGGCCACACCCCCCTGCTCGGATTTGTGAACTGCTTCGCTGGAGACGACCTTGGCCACGAGCGGGTAGCCGATCTCGTCGGCAAAACAAAGGGCCTCCTCCAGGGTTTTGGACCAGAGGTGACGGGTGACGGGCAGTCCCGCCCGAGCCAGGAGCTTTTTGGCCGCCGGTTCGGGAACCCACCCCTGGGAGCGGTATTCCCACAAGATATCCTGCAACTCCTTGGTGATCATACCTTGGGCTTCCTCAGAGCTTCCACCATCTTCACCGCCCCTTCGATAGAATCGGAGACGGGTATGCCGTTAAATTCAAAACCGTCGATCAGCATGCGGTATTTTTCCAGCCGCGGCACATAGGCAAGCATGGGCTTGCCGTAGCGGCGATAGACGTTGCCTAACCGGGCGCCCACATCGGAGGTGATCCCCGGTATGTAAGGCAGCATCAGGAAGAGAAGACAGTCGATCTCCTCCACCTGGCTCAGGCGCTCACCGGCGGCGACGAAGTCGTCATCCACGGCGCTCCCTGTAAGGTCGACGGGATTGGCGGCCGAGGCAATGGTCTGGATGCTCGGCTTGAGCGAGCTGACGATTTCGCTGCGGATCTTGTCCGGCAAGGCCGGAACGGAGATATTCCGGGCGGCACAGTGATCCACTGCCAAGGCGCCGTGGCCGCCGCTGACCGTGATGATGCCGACCCTCCCCTCCAGGGTCCGCGGGTAACTGAGGAGTGCTTCGCAGAAGGCGATCAGGTCCCCTTCCGTCTTGGCCTCCATCACGCCATACTGGGCCAGGACGGCGGAAAAGACCTCGTAATCTCCCGACAGGGAGGCTGTATGGCTGGTCACGGCCCGGCTGCCTGCCTGGCTCTTGCCGGCTTTGATCACGATGATCGGCTTGGCGCAGCGGCGGGCGGCTTCGACAAACCGGCGCCCCTCGTTCCTCCCGAAGCCCTCCATATAAAAGATGATGACCTTCGTCCGGTCATCCTGGCAAAAATATTCCAGCAGCTCGATCTCCCCGATGATGGCCTTGTTGCCGATGCTGACGGCGGCGGAAAAACCAGCCTCTTCTTCCGTGAACTTGATGATCTGATCCACCAGGATGCCGCCGCTCTGGCTGACCAAGGCGATATGGCCGGGCCGGGGCTGGACCGTGCGTTCGCCGGGCAGGAAAAAGGTATCGACCCGGGAGGGAGAATAGATGCCCAGACAGTTGGGACCGATAAAGGGAAAAGCACTTTCCCGGGCCATGGCGACCAGGCGCTCCTGGAGGTCCTGACGGCCCGCCTCGGCAAAACCGCCGGAGATGACCGCCGCTGCCTTGACCCCTTTTTTTATGCAATCAGCCATGACGTCGGGCACCTGTTCGGCCCGCACGGCGATAACCGCCAGATCGACGGGCGTTGGTATCTCGGCGATCGAGGTGAAGACCCGCTCTCCCTGAAAAATCCCGCCCCGGGGATTGACGGGAAAGACCTGGACGGGGTAACGGTGCAGGTTCTTGTAGTAGATCACGTTGGCCGGGTGCCGGTCGTTCGTGGCTGAGACGCCGATCACCGCCATCGTCTCGGGTGTAAAAAAGGCTTCCAGGGTCATCTTCTTCCTTTACAAAACCGGTTTATCCTCCTCCAGCGCCGCCGCAAGAAAGGAATGTGTGAAATCCCTGCCAGCAGTATAGCGGCTTCCCCGGCAAATTATCAACCGGATTTTCTCCCTCTTCAAGTTCTAGTTGAATGCATAAGAATTCCCGTGTACAATCCGGCATATTATAAACGTCTTATGGTTGTCATTGCGGCGAGCCGCAGCCGCGAGCGCCGCGTCGCGGTCAGCGAATCTCGGGGTAACCTGTCATTGCGAGGAGGCCTCAGGCCGACGAAGCAATCCTTTGGCAGTGGCGAGGGATTGCTTCGTCACTCCGCTTCTCGCAATGACGTGCTTTTTGTCAAAGATAGTGTTTCCTGGACAGGAGGAAGGGCTATGGACTTTAGGGTTTGGTTGCGCAGGGAAGGAAGATGGGCTATCGTGTCGACTTTGTTGATCGGCACGAACCTCTGGTTCGCCGCGGCCCAGGCAAGCGAGATGATGAGCACCATCTGCAATAATGAAGTGGTCTCGGTGGGTGACCGCAAAGGGGAGGTCCTGGCAAAATGCGGTCCGCCCCTGTCCAAATCGCAGGCGGCGGTATCGCGCCAGGAATCGCAGACCACCGTGAAAAGCAAGGCGGGCAAGAAGAGCGGGGAGAAGACCGTCGCCGTCAGGCAAAAAAAGGTCAAGGAAAAAGAAGAATCCTGGACGTACAAAATCGAAGGTTCCTATCGTACCTTTGTCTTTAAGGAAGGCCGACTGGACAGGATAGAATCGGGCCGGCTGGCGGATTGAACGCGCGAGGCTAGAGAGGGAGTTTTCCGGAAAGGATGATGCCATGCAGGTAGCACGTGTCGCCGAAATGCGGGCCATGGATCGCGCGGCCCTGGAAAAATTCTCCATCCCCGAGGTAATCCTCATGGAAAATGCGGGGTTCGCGGCCTGCTCTGTCCTGGCCCGGGAGACGGAAATGCGCGGTAAAAAATGCACGGTCCTGTGCGGGCCGGGCAACAACGGCGGCGACGGCCTGGTCGTGGCGCGCTTGCTCCATGCCCGGGGTGCACAGGTGCAGGTGTTTCTCGCCGGGCAGGAAGGTAAATTCACCGGGGCGGCCCAGGCCAATCTAGCCATCGCCAAAAGGCTTCCCCTGGAGATCAAGGAGGTAAGATCCGCGGCGGACCTCAAGCTCACCCTGCGGCACAGCCATCTCCTCGTGGACGCCCTCCTGGGCACCGGACTATCCCGGGAGGTGACCGGCCTGTATGGGGAGCTGATTGCCTTGATGAATGAAAGCGGCCGGACCATCCTCAGCCTGGACATCCCCTCGGGAATCAACGGCGACACAGGCGAGGTTATGGGCACGGCCATCCGGGCGGATTACACCGTTACCTTCGGCCTGCCCAAGATCGGCAACATCCTCTATCCCGGCTTTGGTCACTGTGGGCGGTTGTTTGTTTCCCCCATCTCCTTCCCCCCCCGCCTCTATGCTGATGCCAACCTCAAGATCCAACTTAACGATCACCTCGCTCTTCCTGCCCGGCCAGCCGAGGCCCACAAAGGCAGCCTGGGCAAGGTGCTGGTGATCGCCGGGGCCGCCAATTATTACGGCGCCCCCTACCTGGCCGCCATGTCCTTCCTGAAGGCGGGCGGCGGCTACGTTTACCTGGCCGCGCCCCGGTCGGTCGTGCCCGTTGTCGCCCAGAAGGCAAGCGAAGTCGTCTTCCTGCCCCAGGAAGAAACCAAGGCCGGAAGTCTGGCCCTGGCCAACAAAGAGCACCTGCTGCAGATAGCGGCCAAGTCCGATCTGGTGATCCTCGGCCCCGGCCTGTCGCTGGATGGAGAGACCCAGCAATTGGTCAAGGAGCTGACCACAGCCATCGCCAAGCCTCTGCTCATCGATGGCGACGGCATAACCGCGCTCATCGGCGATCTGCCGCTCATCAAAAAGCGGCCGGCCCCCACGCTCCTGACCCCGCACCTGGGAGAGATGGCCCGCCTGACCGGGGTCACACCGGCCCGGCTCGGCGGCAACCGGATACCCCTGGTGCAGGAAACGGCGGCGGCCCTGGGGGCGATCCTGGTGATGAAGGGCCCTCATACCCTGATCGGTGCCCCGGACGGCCGGGTCTTCATCAATTTAAGCGGCAACCCCGGCATGGCGACGGCCGGCTCCGGCGATTGCCTGACCGGCGCCATCGCGGCGATGTTCGGTCAGGGCCTGCCCCTGGAAGAGGCAGTACGAAAAGGCGTTTTCCTTCACGGCCTGGCCGGCGACCTGGCCGCCGCCGCTCAGGGCGAAGACGGGCTCACCGCCTCGGATATCCTCGCCTACCTCCCGCTCGCCCTGAAGCACGACCGGGAGGGGCTCAACGAACCTTTACGGAGTAAGTATGAAATCACGATGGTTTAGAAGCATTACCGTTTGGGGCAAGGTTGCGGTGCTCTTCCTCTGCGCCGGGCTGCTCTTCGCCATGAGCACGGGCCGCGCTTATCCTCAGTCCGAGCCGGAACCAGCGCCGCTTAGCTCCTACGGCGACGTTCCGGTAACACCGAACGGCAATGGGACGGAAGCAAAATCCGGTGACCTGACTGCCCCCCAGACCGATACCTGGCCGGCGTTACCGCCGGCCTTTGAGAGACCCCGACCGGCCCCGCCGGCACCCCCCGTCAAGAAAGCCGATTTTACGGGGCGCTATTACGGCTACGTTGGCCAGGCCCTGCACACTTGGGATTTTTACTCCGACGGCACCTTCCTGCACACGCGCATTGTGTCCGGCTCCGGCACGCGGATGCGGAACTCGGAGCGGGGTGATTTCCGGCTGGACGACGGCTATGTCGAATTGCAGAGCCGCAAGGCCGCCACCGGCGGTACGACCCCGGGGTTGGGCGGGCGCCAAACCCTCGCCCTGGGCGGGTCGGAGGCCCAGGGCGACATGAGGCGGCTTAAAATCCAGTTTCTTAAAGACGGGATCATGCTCGACGGCCAGCATCTGAAAGTCAAGCACTGGTAGCCTTTGGGCCTCGCCAGGCATGGCGTGGCAACCATCCCGGGAGCCGCTACTGCGTCTTGAATAATTTTTTGTATGGTTCCAGCAGAGCATATTGTTTTTCCGTCTCGGACAGATAATTGCGCCCATCGAGGGGCGTGATGCTCAGTTGCAACTTCTTCGCCCAGGCCATAAAATCCTGGTCGGCGGTGGTTTTCAACATCCCGTCGCCCAGGACCTTGACCAGTTCGGCCGGAGTCTTAGGGGGTGCGACAAACCCTCTTATCATACCCATCGTGGGCATGTTGTAGCCCAGCTTTTCAGGGTAGGGGACTTCGGGAAATATCGGGTCTGGCCCCTGCGAGTAGACCATGAGGGGGCGCAGCTTGCCAGCATTGACCATCGGCGGTGCGCTATCTATCCCGATAATGCCGAAATCAAGATGTTTTCCCGCCACCCCGGCAAGAACGTCGCCGGAGTTTTCATAAGGGACCCAGTTCACCTTCATCCCCAATTTATCAACCGAGACCAGTCCGTTGATGTGGGAAGTGCTGCCCGGCGCGGGGACCCCCCCGGAGAGGGTTTTCTCCCTGGCATACCTGAGAAACTCGTCCATGGTCTTCCAATTATCGGGATGGACCAAAAGGATCATGTTGGACCTGGAGAGACCGAAGACGTGGGCAAATCCCCGGGTCTGGAATTCCGATTTGAAGATATGTTCATTCACGATGGACTGGGGGATCCCGTGGTAGAGTAAAGTATAGCCATCCGGGGGCGCCTTCCAGCACTTGCTCAAACCGATCTTGCCGCCCGCGCCAGGCACGTTTTCAATCAGGATATCTACCCCGAGAATTTTTGCCAGGTAGCGGACGAATCCCCTCGGCACGGCATCTGCTGCACCCCCTGGAGATTGGGGGATAATGACTTTGATCGTTTTTACCGGGAACCTGTTCTTCTGTGCGGCTTGGACACTTGTTGCGCTCGTCGCCCAGAAACAAAACAGGATGCTAACGATTGCCGAGAAATATCTTGTTGCTTGCCAGCTCGCTACCTTGTCCATAGTACCCTCCTCTTATTGAGAACTTCTGGATAGAAAGATCATCCCCCCCGGGAGTGATTCCGGGAAGTCTAAGGTTAGGCAAGTGCTGTGTCAAGGTTTTTTAGCGTTCATTTTTGTTGCTTTGGCAATACCTTTGTGCTAGAGACCGGCCATCGTTCAATTCTGACGAGAAAAGCTAATATTTAAAAAAATTATATAATTAGTTGCTTCTAAGCTTAAAAAGGCTGACATCGGGCTGGCTTTGCAAGGATACGCCAAGATCTCCCGATTTCACATCTAATCGCTTTTTGTACAGGGTCTATAAGTTGAAAAGGGGGGGGATATGTCCAAGAAGCTGGGAAGTTATGAATGCAGAGTTTTACTGGTTGACTTAAGTCGGCGAAATATTGAAATCCTTCACTTAGATAAATCTCTTGTGAGAAAGTACATCGGCGGCGTCGGTTTGGCGGCGCGCATCCTTTGGGATGAGACGACGGCCGATACGGAGCCGCTTTCGGAAGATAATCCCCTGTTATTCATGCTCGGTCCTCTTAATGCTCTCGTACCGTCCAGCAGCCGCTATACCGTGGCCGCCATATCTCCCTTGACAGGCATCTGGGGTGAGGCGCATGCCGGAGGTTCCTGGGCTTACCAATTAAGGTGTGCCGGTTTTGCAGGGATCATCTTCAAGGGAAAGGCGGAAAAACCCGTTTATCTCTGGGTGAATGATGAGAACGCCAGGCTTGTGGACGCCGGGCATCTCTGGGGTGTGGATGCCTATGAGGTGCGCGAACTACTATGCAAAGAAACAGATGCCGCGGCCAGCGTGGCAGCTATTGGCCCGGCAGGGGAGAGACTGGTAAGGCTCGCGGCGATTATCACTGAAGGGAGTGAGGGGAGAACGGCGGCCAGGTGCGGCTTGGGAGCGGTGATGGGGTCGAAAAACCTCAAGGCGGTGGTGGTGCGGGGCAAGGGAAAACCGCCAGTATATGATGAGGCCGGACTGACGGTAAGTATCGAGAAGTATTTTCCGAAAGTCGCCTCTGATGTAATCAAAGAGGCACGAAAGGACTATTTTTTGGGCGCATCGCGCCGCCTGAGTTCCGGGGCGGAAATAATTTTCAAAAACTATCGGCAGGCAGAGACGGGGCAAGCGAAGGCCGTGGCGGAAAAGCTGGCACAAAAATGTCTGCATGACCTCGAGGAAAAGCCTTATTATTGCCGAACATGCCGGACCGGCGGATTTGAATGTAATATGAACGGCAAAAAGAGAGGCTCGGTCGCCTATGCGAAGGCGGGGTTGGGAGCCTTGTGCCTGATAGACGATATGCAGGCCTGTGAAAGAGCATACGAGATTTGCAACAGGCTGGGAGTGGATGTAATTTCCACGGGTGGTGTGCTTGCCTTTGCCATGGAGGCCTTCGAAAGGGGGTTGATTACCAGGGCCGATACCGATGGCCTGGATCTATCATGGGGGAACCATGAAGCCATGGTGCAACTGGTGGACCGCATCGGAAGAGCCGAGGGATTTGGTCGAGTACTTGGCGAGGGCGTAAGAAAAGCTGCGGAACAGATAGGCGGTGGAGCCTCGGAATTTGCTCTCCACGTCAAGGGATTGGAACTTCCCCAGCGCAATCCCTGCGGGTCAAACAGCCGGGCACTCGAGTACGCAACGGGCAGCAGAGGCGCCTGTCAGGTTTCCGGTCCTACCTTCCTGTTGGCCAGAGCGGTATCTCCCGACTTGGGGATTTTTGAGGTGCAGGAGGGACCGGAAAAAAGATTCACCGTGCCAGGAAAAGGGGAATTGGTGGCCAAGATGCAAAATTTTGGCTGTCTGCTCAATTCCCTGACAGTGTGCGTGCTGTTGTTCAGCACTCATTTCACGAGACAATCGGTACAGCCGACTCATTTCGTGGAGTGGCTGAATCATGCTACGGGATCTGATATGGACTTGGCGGAGTTTCTGACGGCGGGGGAACGCATTTTCACCTTGAAACGCCTGTTCAACCTACGTCGTGGGGTAACTGCCAAGGACGATACGTTGCCGCCGCGGATTTTAGAGCAGATGCCCAGGAGCGATGCTGCGGATGACCACGCAGCCCCGCTGGTGCAGATGCTTGATGAGTACTACGGATACCGGGGATGGGACAGCGCCGGCAGGCCAAAGGCCGGCAAACTTGCGGAACTGGGTTTGGCCGATGGACCATGTCTTGACGCGCTGACCGTAACCTAGAAGAAAAAAGGAGAGAAAGAATTTATGGCGGAATACGGATCTGATTATATTGTGGATTTGCTCAAGGCTCTCGATGTGGAATTTGTTGCCCTCAATCCGGGAGCCAGCATCAGTGGACTGCACGATTCCCTTGTCAATTATGGAGGCAATAACAATCCGCAGGTGATCCTGTGCTGTCATGAAGCCATTGCCGTAGCCGTGGCCCATGGCTACAGCAAAGCGGCCGGCCGGCCGATGGCCGCGGCGGTCCACAACATTGTCGGCCTCCTCAATGCCACGATGCCCATCTTCGTGGCCTGGCTCGATCAGGCTCCCGTCCTGGTGCTTGGCGGAACGGGTCCCATGGCCTATGATGCGAGACGTCCCTACCGAGACTGGATTCACACTGCCCTGGTGCAGGGAAACGCCGTGCGTGACTATGTAAAATGGGATGACCAGCCGGCCAGTCTGGGCAGTCTAGCGGGCTCTTTTCTTCGCGCCCATCGCGTAGCGATGACCGAGCCCAAAGGGCCGGTCTATGTCTGTCTGGATGTGGAACTGCAAGAAAAAAAGCTGGCGCAGCCGCTCGCCCTGCCTGCGGTCCATGATTATGCCGCTCCCTCATCTCCCCAGGCCGACCCCGCTGCTTTGGAAAAGGCAGCCGAACTGTTGGTCCAGGCCAAAAAACCGGTAGTAATCGCCGATTATCTGGGCCGCAACGGGCAGGCAGTGACTTCTCTGGTGGAGCTGGCCGAGCTTTTGGCGCTGCCCGTCATCGATTACGCCAGCCGCGGCAATTTTCCCAACAACCACGCCTTGGATCTCACCGATGATGCGGACAATCTGCTCCGGGAGGCGGATGTGGTTCTAGCCCTGGACATGGGTGATCTGGAGTCTGCCTTGGCCGTGCTGGATAGGACCACGCACGAAATTACGGAACGCGTCCCGGAATACGCCAAAGTAATCCACATCACCCTGGGCGATTTGGCGCTCAAAAGCTGGTGCCAGCATATCGGCAAGCTCCGGGCCGTGCATGTGCCCATTCTGGCTGATACCTCCTTAGCCCTGCCCGCGCTGCTGGAACGGTGCCGGACTTTGGTGACAAAACAAACCAGGGACGCCTGTGCACAGCGCTTTGCTGCCCTGAAGGCAAGGCATGATACCGTGCGGGCAAAGTGGCTCAAGCAGGCAAAAAGCATGGAAGACGAGCAACCGATTTCTGCGCCCAGGCTGGCGATGGAGCTCTGGAAGTATATAAAAGATGAAGATTGGGTTTTGGTGGGTACGCCCCATACCATGCTCAACTGGACCCGCCGTCTCTGGGATGGCCTCACCCCGTCCCGCTGGATAGGCGCCCATGGAGGAAGCGGTGCTATCGGCTATGGCGTAGGCCACGGCATTGGCGCTGCGCTGGCCTATGGCAAACTCGGCCGCCTCTGCATTGATTTCCAGCCCGACGGTGATCTTCTCTATACGCCCAGCGCCCTGTGGACTTTGGCGCACCATCCGGTCCCCCTGCTGGTGGTGATGTACAACAACCGGTCCTATTACAACACCGAATCGCATCAGGAAAGGATGGCCCATGTCCGGGACCGCTCTTTGGCCAATAAAGGCATCGGCACCAGGTTGGAGAATCCCTTTGTAGATTTTGCTGGCTTGGCGCGTGATTTCGGTCTCTATGCCGAAGGTCCCATCGAGGACCCCGCCTTACTGGGACCGGCTTTAGAAAGGGCGGTGGCCTATGTAAGAGAAAATAAAGCCGGCGCCCTGGTCGATGTGGTTACCCAACCCCGGTAAGGTCGGCATCCCCCTTTGCCCGCTTTCCTCCTGGGAAATCAATTAGTGTCCATCCGGAAACTCCGGATGAGACACTAATTGATTTCCCATTCGGAAACGAGGAATTTTGCGTCCTGGCTAGGAAATAAAGGGGTTGCGCGGAGGCGTACACAGCGTACGCCGCACAAGGAAGCCCGCAGATTGACACCGCCAGGGCGGAAAAGAACCGTTTCCGGATGGAAACCAATTAAGCTCCCCTCTTTAGCAAAACGGGGAGGACTATTTCGGTCAGCTGTTCAGAAGCGGCGTTCGATGATGTAATCGGAGATGGTCAGCAGGGCGGTTTTCGTTTCCGAGTCGCCAAAGACCTGGAGATATTTCTTGCCTTCCTCGATATAGCTCTTGGCCTTGGCGAGGGCGTAGTTTACCCCGTCGTACTTGTGAATCAAAGTAACGATGTCGAGCATGGCCGCGGGGGAATCGTCTTTGTGCTCCACGACTTTTTTGATCAGACTTTTTTCTTTGGCCGTACATTGCCGCAAGGCCTGGATCAGGGGGAGGGTAATCTTTCCCTCCGCCAGATCCTTGCCGATGGCTTTGCCAAAATCCTCTTCTTGGGCCACGTAATCCAGCGTGTCGTCGGTGATCTGGAAGGCCGAACCGAGCCGCATGCCGAACCGGGTCAGGGCCTCCACCTGGTCTTCCGGAGCATTTCCCAGGATGCCGCCCACGGCGCAGGCCGTGGATATCAGGAGGGAAGTCTTCTTTTCGATGATGGACAGGTATTCCTTCTCCGTGATGTCGACCTTCCCGCACTTGACCAGCTGGAAGATTTCACCTTCCGACATGGTGTTCGTGGTTTGGGAGACAAGTTTCATGATGGCAAGATTGCCGTCCGCTGTCATCAGCTTAAAAGCCGTGGAATAGAGGAAGTCGCCCACGAGGACGCTCGCGGCATTGCCCCAGATGTTGTTGGCGGACACGGCGCCGCGCCGCAGCTCCGCCTGATCGATCACGTCATCGTGGAGCAGGGTCGCGGTATGCACGAATTCGATGACCACTGCCTGGTTGAAGCGCCGCTCTCCCCGGTAACCGCAGAGGTCGGCCGCCGCCAGGAGCAGGAGTGGTCGGAACCGTTTTCCCCCGCTGCCGATAATGTGATGGATAATCTTGGGAATGAGGCGGATGTCGGAACGGAGGCACGTTTCCATACGCTCCTCGATCTGGTTTAACTCGGTGCTGTAAAGCTGAAATACTTCCTGTATCTGCATGGTCTTCCCTTTAATCAGGTACACTCTTCAAAACAGAATTTTCCCATATTCGCCGGCGGAGCGATCGGGTACTGCCCGTCGTAACAAGCCAGGCAGAAATGGTTCGCCTCCATCCCCGTGGCTTCCACCATGCCGGCCAGCGACAGGTAGTGGAGGGAATCAAGCCCGATAAAATCAGCAATTTCCTTAGCATTTTCATTTTGGTAGGCAATCAGTTCCCCTTTGGAGGAAAAATCGATGCCGTAGGGGCAGGGGTAAGCCGTCGGCGGACAGCTGACCACCATGTGCAGCTCTTTCACGCCGATATCCCGGAGGTGCTGGACCCGGTTGCGGCTCGTCGTGCCGCGGATGATGGAATCCTCCACAATCAGCACCTTCTTCCCTATCAGCAGGGGACGTACGGGGTTCAACTTGACCCGCACGGCGAAGTCCCGCATGGGCTGGGTCGGCTGGATAAAGGTCCGGCCCACGTAATGGTTCCGAATCATGCCCATCTCAAAAGGTATGCCGCTTTCTTCCGCATAGCCGAGGGCCGCGTAGTTGCCGGAATCGGGAAAGGGCATGACGAGATCCACCTCGGGCCGATACTCCCTGGCCAGCTGGTGCCCCAGGCGCTTACGGCAGAGATAGACGTTCTGACCGAAGATATGGCTGTCCGGCCGGGCAAAGTAGATGAGTTCAAAGATGCAGTGGGCTGGTTTCTCCGGCGGGAAAGGGCGGAGGCTGTGCAAGCCCTTGTCGTCCATGATGATGATCTCGCCGGGCTCGACGTCCCGCAGGTAGGTGGCGCCCACCAGGTCAAAGGCGCAGGTCTCCGAGGCGACGACCCAGCCGCCGTTTAACCTGCCCAGGGCCAGCGGCCGGAATCCCCGGGGATCCCGGGCCGCGATCACCTGGGTCCGCGTCAGCATGACGATGCTGTAGGCACCCTCGATCCGGCCCAGGGCCTTGACCAGGGCATCCTCCAGACCGTTGTGCATATGGGGCGCCATCAGGTGCACGATGACCTCGCTGTCCATGGTGGACTGAAAAATGGAACCGCGGTCTTCGAGCTCGGCCCGCAGGCGAGGGGCGTTCACGAGGTTGCCGTTATGCGCCAGGGCGTAGTATTCCTCGCCGTGATGCACGAGAAAGGGTTGGGCATTGGAGATCACCGAAGAACCGGTGGTGGAGTACCGCACATGGCCGATGGCTAGATGGCCAGGCAGCTTGGGCAGGGTGTCTTCCCGGAAGACCTCCGAGACAAGCCCCATGCCTTTCCGTTCGAGCACCTGGCAGCCGTCGGCCGTGGCAATGCCGGCGCTTTCCTGCCCCCGATGCTGCAGGGCGAAGAGGCCGAAGAAGGCCACGCGGGCCGCGTCCTCGTGCCCGTAGACGGCAAACACCCCGCATTCCTCCCGCGGCTTGCCTAAATTATCATCTTTCATGCTATTTCCCCATCCTTCAAATCACTCATCACCCAAAACTCAACACTCAACACTGCTGTGTTGATGGTATTCCTGCAACGTCATCACCTGCCACTCTTCCTTCTGCAAGGCAGCGATGGCCTCACTGAGCGCCTTGGCCCCGGCCAGGGTGGTCGTGTAAAGCAGATTGTACACGAGGGCGCCACGCCGGATATGATAGGCATCGATGTTGGACCTGCGTCCCACGCTCGTGTTGATCACCAGCTGGATCTCACCATTCTTGATGTAATCTACGGCGTGCGGCCTGCCTTCGCTCACCTTCAAGATTGTCTCCGCCTCCACTCCCTGAGCCCGCAGATGAGCCGCTGTCCCGCGCGTGGCCAGGATCTGGAAACCCTGATCCTGAAAGGTCCGGGCGATCGGGATGATCTTGTCCTTGTGGGAGTCGTGGACGCTGATGAAGACTTTGCCCGAGCGGGGAAGCGTAAATCCCGCCGCCATCTGTGATTTGGCAAAGGCAAGTCCGAAGGAATGATCGATCCCCATGACCTCGCCCGTGGATTTCATCTCCGGTCCCAGCAGGATGTCCACATTGGGGAAGCGGTTAAAGGGGAAAACCGCTTCTTTCACGGAGATATGGCGCGGTTGCGGGGCAACGGTAAACCCCAGGTCCTGAAGGGTCCGGCCCAGCATCACCTTGGTGGCCAGTTTGGCCAGGGGCACGCCGATTGCCTTGCTCACGAAGGGGATGGTGCGGGAGGCCCGGGGATTCACCTCCAGAACGTAGAGGGTGCCGTCCTTGATCGCGTACTGGATATTCATGAGGCCCACGACCTGGAGTTCCTTAGCGATCATCTTGGTCTGGGAAACGATGGTGTTGAGGAGCTCCCGGGAAAAGGTGATGGGGGGCAGGACGCAGGCGCTGTCTCCCGAATGGATGCCCGCTTCTTCGATATGCTCCATGATCCCGGCTACGATCGTTTCCCGTCCGTCGCTGATGGCATCCACATCCACCTCGATGGCGTCCTCCAGGAACTTGTCGATGAGGATCGGGTGATCGGGGGAGGTGATGATCGCCTTTTCCATGAATTGACTCAGGGTCGCGGCGTCATAGACGATCTCCATGGAGCGGCCGCCCAGGACATAGGACGGCCTGACCAGGACGGGGTAGCCAATCCGCTCGGCGGCGCGGATAGCGCCTGCGACATCCGTGGCCGTGTCATTCTCGGGCTGATTGAGCTGAAGCACCCGCACGATCTCCTGGAAGCGCTCCCGGTTCTCGGCCCGGTCGATGGCGTCGGGCGATGTCCCCAGGATCGGCGCCCCTGCTTCCTCCAGCCCTTTGGCCAGATTGAGGGGGGTCTGCCCCCCGAACTGGACGATAACGCCGGAGGGCTTCTCCCTTTGGATAATGTGGAGGCAATCTTCCAGGGTCAGGGGCTCGAAGAAGAGCTTGTCCGATGTGTCGTAGTCCGTGCTGACCGTTTCGGGATTGGAGTTGACCATGATACTCTCATAGCCCTCCTCCCGCAGGGCGAAGGAGGCATGGACGCAACAGTAATCGAATTCGATGCCCTGACCGATGCGGTTCGGGCCTCCTCCCAGGATGACCACCTTGCGCTTCGCCGAGGGGTTCGCCTCATCTTCCGTTTCATAGGTGGAATAATAGTAGGGGGTGTAGGCCTCGAATTCTGCGGCGCAGGTGTCCACGAGCTTGTAAACGGGAACGATGTCCGCCGCGGCGCGGAGCCTGCGGATTTCCGCCTCTCCTTTATTCCACAACACACCCAGCCGGCGGTCGGAAAAGCCCCAACTCTTGGCTTCCCGGAGCAGGTCGGCTGATGGTTCCGCATTCCTCAGCACGGCTTCCGCCTCGACGATCTCCTTGATCTGGTGTAAAAACCAGGGATCGATCCTGCTTAGCCGGTAGATATCTTCCACGGTCATGCCTTGTTGCAGGGCCGTGGCGACATAAAAGAGGCGCAGCGAGTTGGGCCGCGTGATTCGCCCCTGGAGAAATTCCCGGGGGTTGGCCAGATCAGCCGGCAGTGCCTCCGGCAGCCCGAAGCGGCCGATTTCCAGGGAGCGTACCGCCTTCTGCAGCGCTTCCTTGAAGGTGCGGCCGATCGCCATCGTCTCGCCCACCGATTTCATGGAGGTGCTCAAGACATCCTCTGTTTCGGGAAATTTCTCGAAGGTCCACCGGGGGATCTTGACGACGCAGTAGTCGATCGTCGGTTCAAAGGAGGCCATGGTCTCCTTGGTGATGTCGTTGGGTATTTCATCCAGGGTGTAGCCGATGGCCAGTTTGGCAGCAATCTTGGCAATCGGAAAGCCCGTGGCCTTGGAAGCCAGGGCCGAGGAACGGGAAACCCGGGGATTCATTTCGATGACCGTGAGCTCGCCCGTCTCGGGATGGACGGCAAACTGGACATTCGACCCCCCGGTCTCCACGCCGATCTCCCGCATGATGGCGATGGCCGCATCGCGCATCTGCTGATATTCCCGGTCCGTGAGCGTCTGGGCCGGCGCCACGGTGATGGACTCCCCTGTATGGACGCCCATGGGATCAAAATTTTCAATGGAGCAGATGATCACCACATTGTCGGCCCGGTCACGCATGACTTCCAGCTCGTATTCCTTCCAGCCGAGGATCGATTCTTCCAGCATGATCTCGTGGGTCATACTGGCATCGAGACCCGCCTTGGCCTGTTCCGCCAGTTCTTCCCGGTTGTAGGCGACGCCGCTGCCCGTGCCTCCCAGGGTAAAGGAGGGGCGAATGATGACGGGAAAACTGATATCGCCGGCCACGGCATAGGCCTCTTCCATGGTATGGGCAAAGCCGCTGCGCGGCACGCGCAGGCCGATGCGCTCCATGGCATCGCGGAATTGTTCCCGGTTCTCGGCCTTCTGAATGACGGCCAGCGATGCCCCGATCATCTCCACGCCATACTTCTCCAGGACCCCGCTTTCCGCGACCGCGACCGCTGTATTGAGGCCTGTCTGGCCGCCGAGGGTAGGCAGCAGGGCATCGGGCCGCTCCCGGGCGATGATCTTGGTCACCGCCTCCGGGGTAATGGGCTCGAGGTAAGTCCGGTCGGCCATTTCCGGGTCCGTCATGATCGTGGCGGGATTGCTGTTGATAAGGACGACCTCGCACCCCTCTTCCTTCAGGGCCTTGCAGGCCTGCACCCCGGAATAATCGAACTCACAGGCCTGGCTGATGATGATCGGCCCGGAACCGATGATGAGTATCTTCTTTAAATCCTTCCTTTTCGGCATATCCTTATTTATCTTTCTCTGTCCAAGGGATTTGCCTCCCCTGGCAATGGAAATCTTATTCTACCCACCACGAGATGGTGAGACTTTGCTTTTTACAAGTTCACCGGCTTTAAGTAAAGCGAATATTACAAAACCTCATAACATAAATTGCTTTTGTGTTGATATTCAAAGAAGATGTGTTTTATGTTTCATTTTGTTTGCAAATAATAAAAAATATGAGGTGCAATATGAAAACTGTGTGTGTTCTGGGAAGCCCAAGACCAAAAGGAAATAGCAATACAATTGCTGAGCATTTTTGCCATACGATTGCCAAGGTCGGCTCCGAAGTGCAGACCTTTGTTTTAAACAACCTGACCTACAAGGGATGCCAGGGGTGTATGAGTTGTCAGACAAAACTGGCACGATGTGTGCTCACGGATGATTTGACCGAGATACTGGATGCTATACGAGAAGCTGATCTCTTGGTCATGGCAACACCGGTTTATTTTAGTGATGTTTCCAGCCAGATGAAGGGTTTTATAGACCGGATGTATTCTTATCTTGTGCCTGATTATCGGACAAACCCCCAAAAGAGCCGTTTATCGCCAGGCAAAAAGCTTGTTTTTATTCAGGTACAGGCACGCCCGGATGAGCATAAATTCGCGGATGTTTTTCCGCGATACGAAGAGTTTTTCGAATGGTACGGATTTAAAGAGCGTTATCATATCAGGTGCTGGGGGATAAGAGAACTGGGCGAAGTCAAAGGCCGCAAGGAGGTTTTTATAAGGGCCGATGACGTGGCAATGCAAGTCATGGCCGATACCAACGGAGTTAAGGGCAAATGAACCTCCCCGCAATCCAGTATAGGCGAAACGAATAATCAATAAATAGAACGTCCCCATTTAGAGGGACTGGGTTCCCCGCCAATTGACCTGCAGGAAGTCGAGATAAGACTGGAGGATGGTGTCGCCCAACCTGGCTGCCTGGGTCCAATCCGCCACGGCCTGTTGTCTATTGCCCAGGTTGTCATAGGCATTCCCGCGTAGACGGTAACTCAGGCTGTCCTGAGGATGAGCCGCGAGGACCTGAGTGAATGTATCGGCCGCTGCGGCAAACTCGCCGGCGTGCAGCTGTGATCTGCCTTGGTCCAGGGATTGCGTATTCTTTGCAGCCTGTAAAGGGCTGCTGTTTTCCGGGCTGGGCGCTGCTTCCGGCAGTTTACTCGCCTGTACCGCTGGTTTTAGTACTGCCGGTCTTAGCTCGGGGTGCAGGATCGTAATGTGCTTTTTCCCTGACAGGGGGGGCACCTGAGCATCCTTGATTCTTGCGGCCTTCCGTCCTGCGGATGGGGCAACTTTATCTATCATGAGCACATAGGTATGGGTGGATGGATCTTGTCTGGGGCGGACAATGTAATATTGCGATGGCTCCATATCCAGCACAACCTTTAATATATTTGTCTGCTTGTCCAAATAATTGCGTACCCTTTTTACCGATTTTCCCCCGGTGTGGACGGTGCGGGACTTCGTTTCGATATGAGAAACCCCTTTCATGTCCAAGACCACCCGGGGTTTTTCCCCCTCCAGAGAGAAGACCTCCGGTAAGCAGGGTTGATTACAGGAAAGCGCAACCCTCTCTCTGCCGCCCTTATCGCGGGTGAAGGCAATTTTTTTCACCGTCAGAGCGGTCTCTTGGTCTTCGCCTGTGCAAAGGCCGGCAAAACCCAGGGCAAAACAGAAAACCAGCAGAAGTATTATAGAGGGTTTCTTATGCATGATAATCTCCTGAAAAGGTTAGGTTTCATTGTCAGTATTTTCTTGTGTCATGCAGTGTAAAGATGGGCCAGGGCTGTGTCAATAATTATTGCTCATATCTATGTGAATTTCTTCACATTGCTTGTATGATATAGTGCACACAGGGATGGAAAGGATGAGCCTACTTTGTGCTTAGACTCGCTCCCCACAGGAAGGAGTTACGGAATTAGGATGGATGGTGTTGTAAAAACATGTTTTCAAACATATTTTATTGTTTTCCGTTGTGCAGACGGGGATACTGTCATTTTGCTCGTAGCGGGAGCCGCCGGCCAAGAGGTTACAGGCAGGCGGTTCCGTTCTCTGCAATAACAGGGCGATGATTTCTTCTGCCGTCAGGGGAAAGCGGTTTTTCCCCCTGATTCTTTCATCCGCTTCCGCGCAGGTCAGCTTTTCCGTGTCAGCCCCGTAATCTATGTCGAGGATAAAATATACGCCATCGAAAATCTTGCTGCTATTTGACGAGATGCCTTTCTTTAAGGCATTCATGATGCGTGAGGCTTCCAGAGTCGTCTCGCCGGTAATGCCGTTAAAATTGATCATTTCAAGCTGCGAATAGATAGTCAGATAATGACCGGGAATAACAGGAATCAGGGAGTCTCTGGAATCAGGTATATTCAGCCCACATACCTTGGCGAGAACTTCCGCCTTTTTCGTTTTTAACTTGTTGAGAATAAAGGCCGGGCACCGGAGAGTTTTCAATCTCTCCAAGCGTTCCTCAAAAATATCGTCATAATAAGCCGCCCTGACTGTCTTTGCCATTTCTTCCAGACGGACCTTGGCCTCGGCAAAAACATCATCGACGAAAATCATGCCGTTCCTGCGCGGCGGCACATCCGTGAATGCTGATACTACCTTGCTGACGATGCTTTCCTTTAAATCAACCTTGCTGTCGCTTCCCTCTGTCATGGCTCCCCCCTTTCCTGGAGGTTTTGCTTATCAAGATGGCCCTGGGCCTAACCGGGTTTACTACTAAATTTATAGCACATTTAATTTCTTTTGTCGCATCATAACAAATTTGGTTAAAGCTTGTCAAATTTGGTTCTCGGCGCAGCCAGGAGAGGAAAACGTATGGGGGAATTTCTTGAAAGGTGTGTTCAGGGCTTCTACCCTCGTAGCTCCCTGTGAGATGCAGCCAGGCAAAGCCGGAACCTCTGCTACAAATACCCCATCCTCGTCTTGTTCAATGATTACTCTATATTTCAGCCTAACCCCTCCTTTAAGCGTCTGCATCCTGAAGAACAGTCAGCCCTTTCAAATAATCCTCGTATTCTATAGGCGCCTGCACGCCGAGATCGGACAGAATATCTATCGTCTCGGAAAGGGGCAGATCGAGCCTCTGCGCAAGGGTGCTGAGAGACAATTTTCCCCGTCGGTATTGTTTTATCATAAGAAAGCTCCACCCTTCGCGGATAAGTTCACGGGCAACGGTTGATTTGTCCTTTTGTTCCTCAATGGAAAGCTCATTCAATTTCTTTAGTTCCGTTTCTTTTAGCCGTAGACTGATCACGCTCATGATATTCCTCCCCGGATGCGGCGCGCTGCATCCTCGATAATTTGCGGTTTATACCTGGCGTATCGGGACAAGTTATGCAACTTTTCCAAAGCCAGATCTGTTGAGTATTGTCCTGCTAGGGAAAGATAAATTAAAAAATGAACAGCCGTAATAAAGGGATGTCCAAATATATTACATACTTTTATTGTCGGACCGTCATCCACGGCGAGAGGCAGGGACAGACTTTTTGCCAGATAAAATGCTTCCGCTTCACCCGTGTGGAGTTTAAAATCATCCGTGATTTTCTTCGCCTTCAGTTGATCAACTTCGCGGACGAATATTTTACTTTCCTGGAACAGCTGACCGATTATTTCGGAATCGTAACTTTTTTTGACCGATGCTTCCTGATGAACCTTCGGAGGAATGATAATTGCGATCCTGCCGGCGACATCTCGGATGATGTCGATCTTGGCGATAAGAATCAGCGTAGAACTATCGAAAACAATATCCATGTTTACATTATACTACACATGTAAACCATAGTCAATTTAAAGATATTTTGGAGTTCCGGCAGCGGCGTGAGGATGTGCCTGGTCGGAAAAAGATTCTGTGCCGCGACGGGTCCTGCCTACATTCATTCTTCTTCTCTCCCCCAGGGAGGGTGGAATGCGGAGCGGTGAATCAGAGATTTTTTCGGTACGAAAAAAGATCTTGAACCGCGTAGTGTTCCACCCCTTCATTATCTTATCCTTATGCGGGTGTGACTCAGAGCTGCGAATTGAAGATTTTTCCGGGCACCGGAAAAAGATTCTGAGCGGCGACGGGTCCCACCCGCACGCCCTTCACTCCCACTCGATCGTGCTGGGCGGCTTGGAGCTGATATCGTAGACCACGCGATTCACGCCCCGCACCTCGTTGATGATCCGGGTTGAGATGATGCCCAAAAGATCCTGGGGCAGCCTTGCCCAGTCGGCGGTCATGGCGTCGTCACTGGTGACTGCTCGGATGGCGATGATGTTTTCGTAAGTCCGCTGGTCGCCCATGATCCCCACGCTCTTGAGCGGGAGAAGGACGGCAAAGGCCTGCCAGAGTTTGCGATACAGGTTGTGGGCCCTGATTTCTTCCTGGAGGATGGTGTCGGCCCGGCGGAGGATGGCCAGTCTCTTTTCCGTTACCTCGCCGATGACGCGGATCGCCAGTCCCGGACCGGGGAAGGGCTGCCTCCAGATGATGTCCTCGGGCAGGCCGATTTCTTTTCCCAGCAGGCGCACCTCGTCCTTAAAGAGGTGTTTCAGGGGCTCCAGAAGCTTCAGACGCATTTTTTTGGGCAGACCGCCCACATTGTGATGGGATTTGATCACCGCGCTGGGGCCGCCGAAGGCGGAGCGCGACTCAATCAGGTCGGGGTAAAGGGTTCCCTGGGCCAGGTATTCCACGCCTTTTATCTTCCGGGCTTCCTTTTCAAAAACCTCGATGAAGGTGTGGCCGATGATCTTGCGCTTCTTTTCCGGGTCGATGACGCCCTTTAACTTGGTGAGGAAGAGTGTTTTGGCCCGGATAAAACGCAGGTTGATCCGAAAGTTGTTCCGGAACACTTCCTGGACCCGCTCCGCCTCCCCCTCGCGCAGGACGCCGTTGTCCACAAACACGCAGGTAAGCTGCTCCCCGATGGCCAGGTGGATGAGGAGGGCCGCCACGGACGAATCCACGCCGCCGCTCAAGCCCAGCAGGACGGGCTTTTCCCCCACCATTTCCCTGATTTCCCGGGTTGTGTCCTTGACAAAGGATTTCATTGTCCAGGATTTGCGGCAGTGGCAGATGGCAAAGAGAAAGTTTTCCAGCATCTTGCGCCCTTCCGCCGTATGGGCAACCTCGGGATGGAACTGCAAGCCATAGAGCCCTTTTCCCCGATGCTGGGCCGCCGCGACTTGCGTATTGGCCGTGGAGGCCGTAACCTGAAACCCTGCGGGCAGCCTGCCGATCGCGTCCCCGTGGCTCATCCAGCAGCGGGTGGGGCTCTTGATGTCTTGAAAAATACCTTCCTTCTGAAGGACCTTCAATTCCGCAAAACCGTATTCTCTTTTTTCTGCCCGGACGACCTCGCCTCCCAGGGCCTCCACCATGAACTGGAGGCCATAGCAAATACCGAGGATCGGAATCCCGAGGGCAAAGATGCCCCGGTCTGCCTTGGGACTTCCCTTTTCGTAAATGCTCGCCGGTCCCCCGGAAAGGATGATCCCCTCGGGCTGCAGCGCCTTGATCCGCTCGAGGCTGATGTCCGGCGGTTCGATCTGGCAGTAGACGTGATGCTCCCGTACGCGCCGGGCAATTAACTGATTGTACTGGGAACCAAAGTCGATAATCAGGATCATCGGTCCACTCCATGTTTTTCCTGCTTCATCATCTCGATAAACCGGTCGAAAAGGTAGGTGGCGTCGTGGGGGCCGGGCGCCGCCTCGGGATGGTACTGCACACTGAAGGCTTTCCTCGCCCTATTTTGCATGCCCTCGGATGTACAATCATTGAGGTTGTCAAAGGTCTTTTCCTCGGCGCCGGAAAGGGATTCCGGTAAGACCACGAAGCCGTGATTTTGCGAGGTAATCTCGATCCGGCCCGATTGTCTGTTTTTCACGGGCTGATTGATGCCGTGATGGCCGAATTTAAGTTTGGCTGTTTTCCCTCCCAGGGCCTGCCCCAAGATCTGATGGCCCATGCAGATCCCGAAGATGGGGAGTTTGCCCAGAAGCTGCCGCACCGTCTCGACGATAGCCGGCAGGGCTGCCGGGTCTCCCGGCCCGTTGGAGAGTAAAACCCCGTCGGGACGAAGGTCAAGAATTTCTTCCGCCCCAGTGGCCGCCGGCACTACCAGGACCTCGCAGGCCCTTTCTTCCAGATTGCGCAGGGTGTTGTATTTGACGCCGTAATCCAGCACCACTACCCGCCATTGCCCGGCCGGGGCCGCGGCTCTGTCCGCGAGGGGCTGGGGGGCATTATCCCGCCAGAGGTAGGGGGCCCGGCAGGTCACGGCGCCGACGAGATCTCTCCCCACCAGTCCGGGATATTCCCTCACCCGCGCCAGCAGCAACTCCCTGTCTTGTGTTTCCGTGGAGATGATGCCGCGCATGGCGCCGGCGATACGGAGGCGGCGGGTCAAGGCCCGGGTGTCGAGGCCCTCCACCCCCAGCTTTCCTTCGTCTTCCAGAAAGGCCTTCAGGCTTTTCCGGCTGCGCCAGTTGCTGTGATGGTCCTGGTATTCCTTGACGATCAATCCCTCCAGATGGATCGCGGCCGATTCCATGTCTTCCTCATTGATCCCGTAATTGCCGATCAAGGGATAGGTCATGGTGACGATCTGCTCTTTGTAGGAAGGATCGGTAATTATTTCCTGATAACCCGTCATCCCCGTATTAAATACCACTTCACCCAGCACTTCACCATGGCCGGCAAAGGCGTATCCCCGGTAGAGACTGCCGTCTTCGAGCACCAGCAAGGCAGGGTTCTGTCGTCGCTTCAGCGACATAATGCCTCCAAAAGAATCGATAATGATGAATTTGCAAAAAAAGCCGCATTCATCATGTTTTAAGTGTTAAGTTTGATGATTTAAGCGCAAGCCCCTCAAATGCGGGCGATTGTATCCCCAAATCTCCCTATTGTAAAGGGAGATTTGGGGATCGGCAAGGATCTAATCCCGATAAACGGGATAGGTAAGTTTACGAAATTGCTTTCCTTCGGAAAGCAATTTCTAACTTACTAAAGCATGGGCAGGTAGCGTTCGATTTCGAATTGGCTGACATGGGTCCGGAACATATCCCATTCTACTTTCTTGTTATCGATGAACTTATTGAAGATGTGATCTCCCAGGGTTTCTCTAACGAGTGCGCTCTTCGATACAGCTATCAGTGCCTCATAAAGGCTCCCCGGTAAAGAGGTGATGCCGGCCTGCTCCCGGGCACATTCATCCATCTCGAAGATGTCTTCTTCCACCGGTTCGGGCAGGCGGTACTTCTTCACCACGCCCTGAAGGCCTGCGGCCAGCATGACGGCAAAGGCCAGATAGGGATTGCAGGCGGGATCGGGAGACCGGTATTCAATGCGGGTGGCCTTTTCCTTACCCGGTTTGTACATGGGCACGCGGATCATTGCCGAGCGGTTGCGCCGCGCCCAGGAGACATAGACCGGCGCTTCATAGCCCGGGACCAGCCGCTTGTAGGAATTGATCCACTGGTTGCAAATGGCGGTAATTTCCGGGGCATGGGTCATGAGGCCGGCGATATAGCTCTTGGCCACGTCGGAGAGCTGGTATTTGTCGCTGGCCTTGAAAAAGGCGTTCTTGCTACCCTTGAACAGCGACTGGTGGGTATGCATGCCGCTGCCGTTCTGGCCAAAAATGGGTTTGGGCATGAAGGTCGCGTAGACGCCATTCTGCCGGGCCACTTCCTTGACGATCGTCCGATAAGTCATGACCTTATCGGCCATCTTCAGACACTCGTCGTACCGCAGGTCGATTTCATGCTGGCTCGGGGCCACCTCATGGTGCGAATACTCCACGCGGATCCCCATGTCCTGAAGGGCGAAGATGGTCTGACGGCGCAGATCGGTGGCGCGGTCCACGGGCAGGCCGTCGAAATAGCCGCCCCGATCCAGTATTTCCGGAGAGGTGTCATTGGCAAAATAGAAAAATTCCAGTTCCGGCCCTACATAGAAGGTGTAGCCCATGTCGCTTACTTTTTTGAGCATCCTTTTCAGGACATAACGGGGGTCGCCCTCGTAGGGAGTACCGTCGGGGTTTTGAATGTCGCAGATCATACGGGCCACGGGACGGTCGGACGGTCGGTAGGGAATCATCTGAAAGGTTGTCGGATCGGCCATGGCGATCATATCGCTTTCTTCGATCCGGCAGAATCCCTGAATAGAAGAACCGTCGAAGCCCATGCCTTCCTTCATGCCCTCTTCCAGTTCCGAAGGCGTAATGCTGAATATCTTCTGTACCCCCAGCACATCGGTGAACCAAAACTGAATAAAACTGACCTTTTGATCTTTGACGATTTTCAGGACATCTTCTGTTGTTTTACAATCAAACATAATACCACTCCTTTCTGTAAGCTTGGCTAGCTCTTCCTAATTAATATATTGTTGCAACGCTACAAATCGTTTGCCTCTCCTATTCTATGGATACGTTTTCCGTCAGGCGCCAGATGCCGCAGGGACAGCCGCCGGCACAGAAGCCACAACCGATGCAGAGATCGGCATTAACGGTATATTCGTATTGCCCGTCGCCGGGAAGATCGCGGCGGGAAATGGCGTTTTGCGGACAGAGGGTCTCACAAAGGCCGCAATCGCGACAGGCCCCGCAAGAAGCGCACTGCTCCGCGCAGGCCGAGGGAGTGTCGAAAACGGGGATGCGCGGACTGTAGTAAGCCAGCTTTACCCGCCCCGGATCAATAGGCGGTAATTGGTCATAGGTCTCCTCCTTCCCTTGCAGAACGTCATCGATGGCCCGGGCCGCTTTTTGCCCCATGCCGATGGCTTCCGTAAGCAGCCCGAGCTTAACGGCATCGCCGATGGCGTAGACATTCGGGTTGGTACTCTGACAGCGCTCGTTGACGGTAATAAACCCCCGGTTCGTTTCGATGTCCGGCGGCAGGAAACTGAGGTCCGGCTGGTCGCCGATGGAAACGATGACCGTATCAGCCTTGAGTACCTCGCCATTTGTCAATTCCACGCCCTCTGCCGTGATCGTCTTGGTAAAACGCGGCCAGAGGAATTGGGCGCCGGCCGCCTCGGCCTGCTGTCGTTCCTTTCCGTGAGAAGCGGGCGCCTGAATATCGATCAGCGTAATCTTTTTTGCTCCCAGACGGAAGGCTTCCGAGGCCGCATCGCAACCAACGTTGCCCGCCCCGACGATGACCACCTCCTTTCCCACCTTGGCTTCGTCTTTCTTGCTTTGCCGCAGAAAATCCAGGGCCGCAATGGCCCGCTCATGGCCGGGCACAGGGATCATGCGCGGTTTTTGCGCGCCCGTGGCGATGACGACAAGATCGTGCCCATCCTTGAGGGCGTTAAACTCCTCCTGTGTCAAAGGATGTTTCAGCCGCACATGCTTAATATGTTCCGTCACTCTCTGCAATTCATGTGCCAGAATGTCATCGGGAATACGGCTCCGGGGAATGAGAGAGGCAATCTTGCCGCCCAGGCTCTTATTCATGTCGTAGACAATTGGTTCATGACCCTTCATCCAGAGCTGCCAGGCCAGCGAAAGCCCTGCGGCGCCGCCGCCGATCACGGCGATTTTATGCCCCGTCGCCGGCGCGGGTTGCGGCGCCTGGGCCTTAAGACTGGCTTTCCCGAGGACGGAGGTATCGATGGGCGGCAAACTGAAGGTATTCCGGGTGCAGTGGTCCATGCAGAGGTTGGGGCAGAGGTAGCCGCACACCACCGTCGGCAGGGGGGTAAACTGGAGGGCCAGATTCACTGCTTCATTTATGTGCCCTTTGCGGATCAATGCCCAACGTTTTTGTACCGGGATGCCCGAGGGACAATGGGCCTGACAGGGGGAGAGGAATTGGCCGTTTTCCCAGAGGGGTAGGTAACGGCGCAGGTCGCCTGTGGTAATCACTTCCACGGGTGAACGATCCTGAGCGGTGAGGTCCCCGATCAGACCGCCCTTGCCCAATTCGGGATCCCAGACTTCCGTAAGGAACTGGCGTACCTTGCGCACCGGCCGGCCGAATTTCTCGTGGGGTTTCCGGGCGGCGAGTATTTGCCAATCTGCCCGCCCGGAGGTCAGCGGGCGCAAGGCTTCCGGTCGGTCGAGGGCCTTGAGAAAGGCCTTCAGATGGGTGGTAAGCCAGTGCCATTCCGCGTTGTCAGGGCTTCGTAAAACAGCATCCCGCTCGCTGAAACCCTGTTGCCGGCCGCGGAAGAAGATCTTGCCGCCCACCATGCCGACACAGGGGCCATAGCCCAAAACATTTTCTTCTGCCTCCTTCCCATAGCCGCAGATCACGGCGATCCCGCCGGCCATGAATTCGGCAAAAGAATCACCCACCCTGCCTAGCACCCATAATTCCGGCGGCTCAAACCGGGGGTTGTGCTTCGTCATGGTCATGCCCCGGGCGCCGATGTCGCCGCCCACGTAAATCTTGCCCTGGGCCATGGCATTGCCGGCGCCGTTGGCGGCATTGCCGTGGATGATAATCTTTGCGCCGGCATTGAGCCAGCCCACGTCGTCCGAGGCTGGACCAATATTATGAATAGTCGTGTTCGGAAATCCCATGGAACCAAGTCGCTGTCCAGAGGTACCTGTAATCCTGATCTCCAGGGGTTCTTGGTCCGCCTTCCACAGACGCCCCCCCAGGCCATGCTGGCCCTGGGCACAAATTTCAATGGAACGATAACCTGCCGCCACGACTTGCTGAATGCGTTCCTCCAATATCCGTGAATCGACCCTCATTCCCTTCTCCATGCCAGGGATGGTAATGGTCGGTTTGTATGATGACATGTGGTCTCCTTTTGTTCTTTACCTGCTAAACGGCATACTGAATGTGTAATCTTTCCGCAGCGCTGCGGTCGGCGATGCCGAGGGCATCGGACATGCCGATGGGTAAGGATGTGGACCGTCCCAGGGGCGCGACGATTTTTTTCAATTCCGTATCGAAACTTAAGTAGACGTCGACCAGGCGTTCCGCTACCTTTTCGGGGTCGAGGCGGCGGTACAGGCGCGGGTCCTGCGAGGTGATCCCTTTCGGACAGAGCCCGATATTGCAGATATTGCACCGGTCCGCCTCCGAACCGACACAGCCGGCCGCGGCCTGCATGATGTATTTGCCCACCTGTACGCCGCTGGCGCCAAGCATGATCAGGGCAGCCGCGTTGGCCGCGAGATTGCCCGTCTTGCCAATGCCGCCGCCGGCAAAAAGCGGAATTTCGTTCTGTTTGCCGATTTTGACAAGGTTCAGATAGGCATCGCGTAAATTGCTCGCAATGGGGTAGCCCATGGTATTCATCGAGACGTTGTAGGCGGCGCCCGTACCGCCGTCCTCGCCATCCATGGCGAGGGCCGCCGCATAGGGATTGCGCGTCAAGTTGTTCAAAACGGCGAGCGTGGTGCTGGTCGCCGAGATCTTCGGGTAGACGGGCACCCGGAAGCCCCAGGCCATGGACATGGACTGGATCATCTTGGCCACGGCTTCCTCTATGGAGTATTTCGTCTGGTGTGTCGGCGGGCTGGGCAGGCTGACGCCGGGCGGCACGCCCCGGATGGCCCCGATCAGCTTGTTTACCTTGTGCCACATCAGCAGGCCGCCGTCCCCCGGCTTGGCGCCCTGGCCGTATTTGATCTCGATGGCGCAGGGGTCTTCCTTCATGTCCGGCAGGGCATGGATGATCTCATCCCAGCCGAAATAGCCGCTGGCAATCTGCAGGATGACATATTTGATAAAACGCGACCGCAGCAGGCGGGGCGGACACCCCCCTTCTCCCGTACAGACGCGCACCGGCATGCCCAACTCCTCGTTTAAATAGGCCACGCCCATCTGGATGCCTTCCCACATGTTGGGAGAGAGGGCGCCGAAGGACATGCTGCCGACAATAAGGGGATAGATTTCCCGGACAGGCGGCATCCATCCGCCTTCGTTCATTGCTTGCAGTGCTGCCTCGGGCGGAAGGACCCTGCCCAGGAGGGTGCGCAGCTCAAATTCGTGGCGGCCGGCATCCAGGGCCGGATCGGTGAGCATGGAGATACGCACGAACTTGATTTCGTCCAAGAGGCTCCGCGGGTCATTGCGCCTCCCGCCCCGGCGCCGCGGTTCCCCACCCTGGTTGATGTGGAAACGCTGTTTGTCTGGTTCATCGCTGTGCATGGGCATGATGGCGCCGTTGGGGCAGACGAGGGCACACATGCCGCAGCCGATGCAGGCGTGGGCCGCATCGGTGCGCTGATCGATCCCATGATAGACGCAGTAGACGTTGGACGGCTTCTCTCCCAGCCCCAAATCAACACGCAGCGCCCTTTTCCGATGGACGCCTAACTCCACGGCCTGCACGGGACAGACGGCCGTGCAGCGCCCGCAGAGGGTGCATTTCTCCTTATCCCAGAGAAGCTGCCAAAGCAGATCTTTGGGTCCTAATGTGGAAGGGACAATTCTTCCCATTGATTCCATTTCTTAACCTCCTCCCGTTCTGCTCCCACAAAGACGGTATCGTATTTCATGGGCTGAAAATCGCGGCTTTTATCGCGCTGGGGTATCGCCGCATCAATACCGCATACCTCGGACGAAAAGGCAAAGACGCCGTCGCCGCCTCCGACCACGCCGGGCCGCAGTTTTTTGCTGTCCTGGACCATGAAGAGGGTCTTGTCGGGCAGGCAGCCGATGACGCAGTTCGGGCCGTCGATGATCAAGGGGCGGCAGCTCTGCTTGACGGTCCGCAAGAAAGCGTCGTTCGGGTGGCGGTTCAGTTCCTCGTCTTTCAGAGGGGTTATGACATGCTTGTACATCTCTAAGCCCAGGTCCAAATACCTCTGCGTGTAGTGCAGGATGTGCGTAAAGACTTCCGAGTCTGATTGATACCCCGTATATCCCGGCTCGCCCCGGGACATGAGAAATTCCCTGATCGGCACAAATGCCGTATTTTCCCCATTGGTCATGCTGGCGAATCCCTGGATGAAAAAAGGATGGCAGGCATAGATGTTTATGGCATAATTAGTGTTTTGCCGCCCTTGGGCCAGGATGGTCCGGGCCTGCAGCTCCTTGCGGTTGAGGCCGAGATACTCGGCAATGACCAACGGATCACCGACTTCCTTGATCATTATCACGTCCGGCCAGAAGCTGAACACGATCATGGAACCGTCGCGATCGCCCAGCGCCTTGAGTTCGAGACGGCACTGCAGCAGGCGGCGCTGGATTTCCGCTTCGGGCAGGTTTTCCCAGGCTGGGGGATATTCATAGACCCGGATCAGGTAGTTGTCCCGCTGGGGGGTTCCCGCCAGGGGTCGCTTCGGTGGCCGCAGCGAGAGCTTGTATTTGGTCATGAAATCCCTGTCCAGCATGTATTGATCAAGGGTCTTGATCCCTGCATTGGAGAAGATGCCCGAGAGGATCGGCCCTCCATGGAATTGTTCGAAGTCCCCGCCGAGATCGGTCAGGAACAGCCCCACGCCCGACCCATCATGCCCTTCTTTCATGACATTCAGGGCGTTAATGGCCACCATGGGCGACAGGGGGTCTTTACTGGTAATGGCAAACAAACGACACATAAATTATCCTTTCTCTTGCCTGAACAAACGCCCTCTTTATCTGAGAGCGTAAAGCAGGCAGGTAATATTAGCAACAATCATACCATTTATACAACTTTTAAAATAGCGCGCCGCTGCACAATCTTGCTGGAGACAATTTTCCTTGATTATTGTTGTTTTCAGGGAAGCGTATTTTTTCTTACCGGCAGTATAAAAGTTACGACCTTTGACGGATTGAGTCATTATATCCTAACCCCGATAAACGGGATAAGTAAGTTTACGAAATTATTTTTTACGGAAAAACGCAGAAAATAATTTCTCACTTACTAAGACAATCAATCCCAAAATGGAACAATATTGTACTTTAAAAGTAAAAAAATACAAATTTGTTCTTATAGCTATTCTGCTACAAGCAATATCTAATCATGGACGGGCCAAAAGTCAAAAAATGGCCCTAAAAATCTTCCTCCTCAAGCATCAAGAATGCGGTCGTCCCTTTTTTGCCGAAAACGAGCCGGGTCAATCCCCAATTTATGTATCTTATATTGCATGATCCGTTTCGTGGTTCCCAGGAGCTTGGCAGCCTGGCTCTGGTTGCCCTGTGTTTCCTTCAGGGTATCGACAATCAGCGCTCGTTCCTGTGCCTCTACCAGGGCACCCAGCTTGTCCGTTTCCCTTCTTGCCCCCTCCGTGCGCGCCTTCAGTTGCAGGGAAGGCGGCAAATTGCTGCTGGCAATGGCATCGCCCTGGGCCAGGATGACGGCACGCTCGATACAGTTTTCCAGCTCGCGCACGTTTCCCGGCCAGTGGTAAGCCAGCAGGGCATCCAGGGCCGACGTAGAGATGCGTTTCACCGTCTTGCCCTGTTCCTTGCTGTACTTTAAGACAAAGTGATCGGCAAGCAAGATGATGTCGTTGCCTCGTTCCCGAAGCGGCGGGATGTAAATGGGAAAGACGTTCAGACGATAGTACAGATCGGCGCGGAACCGGCCGGCCGTGACGTCCTCCTCCAGGTTCCGGTTGGTGGCGGCAATGATGCGGACATTGACGCTAATCGTCTTGGCCGAGCCGAGGGGTTGAAATTGTCTCTCCTGCAACACGCGCAGTAATTTTACCTGGGCAGCAGCGGAAAGTTCACCGACCTCGTCGAGAAAGATCGTCCCGCCGTTGGCTTCTTCAAACTTGCCGCGGTGCTTGTACAGGGCGCCCGTAAAGGCCCCTTTTTCATGGCCGAAGAGCTCGCTTTCCACGAGGGTGTCCGGCATGGCGGCGCAATTAACCTGTACCAGGGGACCGGCCGCACGGGTACTCTGCAGATGGATGGACTTGGCGACCAGTTCCTTGCCCGTACCCGTTTCCCCATGGATCAGGACAGTGGTGTTGGAATCGGCCACCTGGGCGATCAGGCCAAAGACCTCCTGCATGACCTTGGAGGTGCCGATAATGTCGGCCGAAGGGGATTTGGTGCGGCCGATGATCATCCGCAACCGGCGGTTTTCCTCTTCCAGCGCCCGCATGTGGACGGCTTTGGCAATCAGTTCGGCCACGGCCACCAGCATCGCCAATTCGCGATCCAGGTTTTCCACCTTGACGGCCACCTTGTCCGCCGACAGAACGCCTACCACATGGGCATCGTAGATGATGGGTACACACAGAAAGGACAATTCCGAGCGGTTGAGAAACTTCCTGGCCCCGGTGCGGTCGAGGAAGTGCGCCTCTTGGTCGAGGTTGGCCACCGCCATGGGACGTCCGGTCTGGGCGACCTGGCCCGTAATGCCTTCCCCTGGTCGGTACATGACCTCCCGCCCGGCGATATTCACGTCATGGGCGACGTCCAACCACGCTTCGCCCGTACTCCGATCCAAAAGCGAGATCATCCCCCGCTGCATCCCCAGGCGCTGGCTCATCTCCTTGAGCACCTGCTCCAGCTGATCCCGCAAATCCTGATGTTGCGCCATGATCTTGGCAATGGCATGCAATGCGGCCAATTCTTCGTAATTATGGATGCTCACGCTGTTTTTTCCCTGTCTGCCCCGGACCACATTGTTTTGTTCTCTTCATGGGAGCAATAATTTCCAGCTGCTCATATTTTTTTATTATAGTAGAAATCAGGGAAAAATAACAGCTCTTTCCAGCTCTTGCTCCTATTTCCGGCGCATGAATACTTCCTCGAATTGATTCTTGTATTTCGTATAATCCGTTGCCACGTCGCTTTGCAGGAGCTTGCGACCTGCCGTTAGTTTGGGGAATTTCTGCGGCACATCGGGGCGCGAGGGACTGCGCCCGTAACTGCCGACCAGACTTTGGCCTTCTTTGGACGACACGAAATCGGCAAACAGTTTCGCCGCATGGGGGTGATTTACATGTGCGGCGATGGCCACCATATTTAAATTTACCAGGGTCGGATCAAAGGACACCCAGTCCACGGGAGCGCCTTCATCTTTCATTTGCGCCACTGCATATCCTGATGCCGTCAGAAATACCGGGAATTCCCCAGCCGCAACGAGTGTCACGAGCAAAGTCCGGCCGGAACGGAAATTAATTTTCTGCTGCCCCAGCTTTTTCAAAAAAGCCATTCCCTTCTCCTGGCCCATGATCTCCAGGATGTTGCCAAACCATTCATAATCTCTTTCATCCATGGCCAGTTGACCTTTCCATTGCGGTTTGAGCAGGTCTTCGTAGCGGCGCGGGACATCTTTGGCAGCAACCAACTTCGTGTTATAGGCGATGGTGCGGGTGACATAATACAGGTTGGCCCAATAACCGTCTGGATCCAAAAACTCCGGCGGGTAAGACTGATAATTAGGGGAATTGTATTTCATCAGCAGCCCTTTTTGTTTCAAGAGACTGATTTCAAAACCGCGCATTTCGATCACATCGGGTACATATTTATTGGCTCGTACTTCCGAAAGGATTTTGGTCAACAGCTTGTCCGCACCGGCCCGATAACTTTCCACTTTGATGGGAGGATATTTGGCCTCAAAAGCCTTTACCAGGGACTGAATATCCCGCACCGTCGTGGAATGATAGAGAACAACTTTGCCCTCCTTACGCGCTTTGGCCACCAGATCGGACGCGGCCTCCTCATCGGATGCCGCCCAGGCTGCCGGGAAAGAAATTAAATCCAACATGCCGACCGACAGAGTAATTAAGAAAACCGTTAATAAACAAGCCTTTGTAAAGATATTGCCTTTCATAAACCCATCCTTTCCGATTGTCAGAAAACCTGATTGTGTTAATGGTATAACGGATTCTCCCCCCATGAGGGGAAGAAGTGTAGGCAAATGGGGGCTTCGTGTCAATAAAAAAAGGTGTTGCTATGGTAACGGTTCGATATCATTGCGTTCAACGCTGCACGATGATCAACTGCGTATCGAGCCCATCGGACAGACTTAACTCGAATTCGCCGCTGCGCGGCAAAGACGATACATCCAGCCGCGCGGTGCCGCCGCTCAGGTCGAGCGCCAGCACCGTCCGTGCGGCGCCCAGCGCATGCGTCACGCTGAGATAAGGGAAGGCGGCGGCATTCCAGGAGAGTTCGAGGCTGCCGTCAACCTCGCGCCAATCGACGGCGGCCTCGCCTTTGGCGGCGGTCGCGATCACGCCGGCCTGGGGGGGCAACGGTACAGGCACGTGCAGCGGCAGGGCAATACCACGGCGGCTGACTTCGACGGCGGCCATGGTTCCGGCCATGGCCGGCACACGGGCAAAGAAATGCTGTTCCGGTGGATCGGCGTGATCCACATCGACGGCCTCAAAGGACACTTCGAGCACGGCGCCGGCTGTGGTTCGCAAACGCAGGCGGTGCTCACCCCGAGGGCTGGCCTCGGCGGCGCCCCGTGCGCGCCGCAGGGGATGTAATTGCACACCCGCGACGCCGATTGTCCCGGACACCATCAGCACTTCGCCGCCGTCCGCGGCCAGGGAGGCCGGCACTGCGCCTTGAGGCCGCGCTTCGAGAAAGGATTGGACGCCGCGGAAGTTGTAGTCGGAGAACCAAGATCCGCCGCAGTAGCCCATGATGTCGGTTTGTCCCGTCGGCGCCAGGACGTCGTCCGCCAGTGAATCGAACAAAGGCGTGGCCGACAAGGCGCCGCCCGGGTAGGGATAGTTGGGGTCGGAAGAAGCCACCCCGCCGCAGGGAGCATGGGCACGGCTGTAATTGTGGCCGAACTCGTGCGACATGGTGCGGTGCCAGCTGTGGCTGGCGTCCCAACCTAAGGCGGACATGTTGGGAGACGAAGAGCCAAGTGAATTCAGGTAGCCGATGCCAACCGTGCCGGAACCACTCATCGCCCGCACCAGGCCGTAGTACTGCTTGCCCGGCGCTTCGCTGCGGCGCAGTTGCTCGAGTTCCGCAAGAGCCCGCGACCACTCCGCCGACGTATCCACGCCGTCTGTGACCGAGGTCAAGGTATAGGGGGCACGCAGGGTCAAGCTGATGTTTTCGCGCGGCACCGGCAGGCGTCGTGTCAGCTCGTCCCACACCTCGGCCAGGGCCGGCATGCGGGGTACGTTGGCGCCCGAGACCAGCGGCACCAGCACCGCCTCGATGCGCGTGCTCTTGCCGACGGTGGGCGTTGCCCTCAGAGTGAGCGGACTGCTGTCGGGTTGCTCGCCCTCGATGGCGACCTCCACATGCAAACCCGGGCTCACCCAGGAAGCCGGCAAGCTGGCGTTGAAGCTTTGCGCTTCCTGGTAGCGCAGGCTATCGGGCAAGGCCTGGCCGGCGGCCAGCACTGGCAAGGTCGTGGGCCCACTCATCGTCAGTGTGCCCAATAGAGTGCCGTTGTTGAAGCCCGTGAGGAGCACGCCCGGAGCGACGAAACCGCTTGTTCCGGCGACGACATAGGCGCGCACCCATGTCTCCTTGAACGGCACCAGGCGCTGGTAGCTATCGATCGTCGCTTGCGACAAGACTTGAACAAATTCAACGGTGGCCACGCGCAGGGTGCAGCCGCTGCCGACGCTGACGGTGCCGGCAACGACCGCCGCTTGTGTCGGCGACAATAAGGTAATCACGCCGCAGCTGACGCCGGCCGGCACGGTGAAGACCAGTTGCGTGTCCGTCTGACTTGTTATGATAGCGGTGCTGCCGGCCACGGAAACGCCACTGACTGCGGCCAAGCCCGTGCCGACGATCGTCACCGGCATACCCGCGGCGACCTGATACAGGGTGCTCGCGTTGGCGGTGATCTGTTCCGCAACGGCGAGGCTATTTACCGAAGTCACGCTGTCGTTGGCGTCGCCGAACAGAGTGATGGCGCCGCTGCTGGCCGCACTCGGCACCACTACGGTAAGCGACGTGCTGCCGCTATGGGATGCGACGGCGGCGCTGGCGTTGCCGCCGAACTGAACGGTTTGCACGCGCTCCAGACCGCTGCCGGTTACGGTCAGGACCTGGCCGCGCAGGACCGTAGTCGGGGAAAAGGAGGCAATCGCGAGCGGCGTCACAACCGTGATTTGCTGCGCGCTTTGACGCGCCACGCCGGCATTGTCGACCAAGGTGAGAAAACCACTGGTCGCGCCGCTCGGCAGATCGAGCGTGAGTGCGGTCGCCGACCGGGTTACGACGGTAAGCTGCGCCGTGTTGAGGCGGGCCTCACGGACCAGGTTAAGATTGACGCCGCTGACGTTCAAACGACCGCCCGGCGGTATGCGGTTTGGCGTGACCGTATGGACAACGGGAATCCCCGAGACGAGGAAATCCGTTGCCGACAGCGCCACGCGTCCACTGCCCGAGACTTCGATACGACCGGCCTGCGCATCAGTCGGCACCGTGACCCGCACCTGCACCGCGGAATCAACCACGACGTCAGCCGCGGCATTGCCCACTTTGGCGGCAGTGACGGCATCCAATCCGACGCCGCTTACCGTGATCACCGTTCCGACTGCACCCGTGGCTGGCGAAAAGCCGGTGACCGTCATGGACAGGGCCTGTGGCGTTGACGCTGTATTTCCTGCCGCTCCCCCGGAACTTCCCCCGCCGCACGCGGCAATCCCCAAGGCGGCGACCGCCAGGGCCGCGAGACGAACAGTTTGCCTCAACAGGGAGGAAGACAGGAAGTTACGGCCTGCGCCGTGCACGCGCTCGGAAGTTGGTGCCCCTTGATAAAAGATTTCCTTTTTTTCAGGTGGGAATAAAAAACAACCGATCTTGCAGATAAATGAAACTATTATATTACTTTCCACATATTCCTAATATTTTGAAAGATCAAAGCAGCGGATGTGCTATTGAAACTCTCATGGTACCAGCTTTATCACGGGGTATTTGCGCAAGTCAAGCCGGGCAGCATGGGAAAGCGTGCCTTTGGGGCCCGAGAAGCTGTGAAATTTGCACAGCCTGAAGCGTGGTTAATGCTTGACTTATGATGAAGATATTTTTCTTGACAGGGGTCCAGTCTTGGGCCTTTACTGGGACGGTCAAAAGGGGAGTGCACAGATCACAACCGTTCCGACAAGAAAGGAGTGGGGGCATGATGAAGCAAGCATGGTGGAAAACTTTCTGCGGTTTTTGCCACACCAACTGCGGCCTGAAGGTCCTGGTAACAAACGGCCGGATGGAACGGGTCCAGGGAGACCCCGATTTTCCCGGCAGCCGGGGTTATCTATGCCCCAAAGGGGCGGCCGCGACCGCGGTCGTTTATGCCAAAGAGCGTCTCCATCACCCCTTGCTCAGGCACGGCGGCCGGCGCGAACGCATCTCCTGGGACAAGGCCTTGGACACCGTCGCCGCGCAACTGCATGAAATCAGGGAACGATACGGTCCGGAAACGCTGTTGCAGTTGCGCGGCGCCCCGGTAACCGAAGAGGTGCGGGACGGCTTTGTTCAGTTTATGGCCGCCTACGGCTCTCCCAATGCCACCGGTCCATCCCATCTCTGCTCCACACCCCGGCGCCTCGGCCAGGAGCTGGTCCTGGGCGGCCGCACGGTGCCGGACTTCAAAAAGACCAATTGTCTCGTGATCTGGGGCGCCAATCCCTACGATTCCCGGAGTTACGGCGAGGCCCTTGTCCCGGAACGATTTTTTACGATCATCCCGGAGGTCAAAAAAAATGGCGCGCAGATCATCGTCATCGACCCGAGGCGGACCGAGCTGGCAGCCGCCGCCGATGCATGGGTGAGCATTGCCTTAGGGACGGACCTGGCCTTCGGTCTGGCCCTGATTAACGTCATTATCGAGGAGGAACTCTACGACCGTGAGTTCGTCCGTAACTGGACGGTTGGCTTCGACCGTCTGCAGGAACACGTCCGGGGCTTGACACCGGCCTGGGCCGAGAAGATCACCGAAGTACCCGCCGAGGCCATCAGGCGCATCGCCAGGATCTATGCCACTGCCAAACCGGCAGCCATCCTGGACGGAAACGGCCTTGATCAATATCCCAATGTCGTGCAGACCGTCCGGGTGGTCAGCATGCTCGCGGCCCTGACAGGCAATATCGACGTCCCCGGCGGCAACATCTTTGTCCCCAAGCCTAAAACCGCCCCTTCCTCCAGCGTGCACCCCCAGGTTAAACACCTGGCAGCGGATGTTATTCCTCTTTTCCCGCGGGTAACGGCGCCCTACATGTTCGACGCCCTGCTCACCGGCAAGCCCTACCAGCCCCGGGCCTTAATTACCCACCATGCCAACCCGCTCCTCATCAATGCCAATTACCGGCGGGTCCGGCAAGCCCTGGAGAAGCTGGAGCTGATCGTTTCCTACGACATCCTCCCCACGGCAACGGCCGCCCTCGCCCATGTCATCCTGCCGGCGGCGTCGGACTTCGAGCGTCACGGATATGGCGTCTGGCCAGGTATGGAGGGGGGATACGTGGCGCTCCAACAGCAGGTCATCGAACCCCTGGGCGAGGCACGCTCGGTTTTTGAGGTGGAGCACGAATTGGCAAAGAGGCTGGGATTGGAACACCACTACCCCTGGCACACGAATGAAGAGTGGCTTAATTACAAACTGGGCCCCCTGAATATCGATTTTGCCCGGCTGCAGAGCCAGCATGTCATCTACGCGACGCCGGGCGTCGGATATGGCAAGTACACCGAAAAAGGGTTCAAGACACCCTCGGGGAAGGTGGAATTGTACTCCCAGAAATTGCAGGACCACGGCCAGGACCCGCTGCCGGTTTTCCGGACCGACGCGGAAAGCCCGGAATTGCTTGAGAGATACCCCCTGGTCGGGACGACCCGGCGGCCGGGCAACTATGTCCACACCCGCTTCCGGGATGTGGACTCCCTGCACAAGATCCAGCCGGAACCATTGCTCCGGATCCACCCCCGGGACGCCGAAGTCAGAAAGATAAGAAATGGGGACGGCGCCACCGTGGCTTCGCCGGAAGGGGTGATTTCCCTGAAGGCCCTGGTCACCGACGAGATCAGGCCCGGCTATGTGATCCTGGATTTCGGCTGGGGCAATCCCTGGGATGGAGGACCAAACGTTAATATCCTGACCAGTGATCAAACGCGCTGCCCCCTTTCGGGCGCGACGTCAAACAGGCGCTTCCGCTGTGAAATAAAGCGAGAATCTTCACCGGCCATGAGCTGAAAAAGGGCACCGGCCCGGTTTGGATGCCCAGGACGTTATAAGAAACAATAGGGGTCCTTTTGTGCGAAGATGTTCAGGCCCTGGCTGTAAGCGGAAGCCAGGCAGCCTCCGCACACCGGCTTGAGGGAGCAGGGGGCGCAGGCCGCGCACCCGGCACGATAACGCCCGGCCCTATCCCCCTCGTATATTGCTGCGAGGCCTTGCGCAAAGATGTTGCCGACAGGGGAGGGAAATTTCCGGCAGGCATGGACCTCGCCATCGGGAAGGACGGCCAGGAAGTTGAAGGCGGCCCCGCAACCGAAGCCGGTGCAGCCGCCGAAGGGGGAAGCCCCGTTGTTCGTAAGGAGAATATTGAGGAGGTTGTCTTTCCATCCCAGAACGCGGTTGTGCGCCGAGGCCTCCAGGTACGTTGCGAGAAAAAGTATATAATCCTCCTTGACCGGCAGAGCGAGTGCCGCACCTGCACCGACCAGGGCCAGACGGTTGAAATAAAAGATGTCGGCCTTTTCCCGCAGCAGCTCGCCCAGGGGGAGGACCTGGGGCAGGTTGTCTTTGGTCAGGGTGAGCATGACCATGGAATAAATGCCGAGCTCGCGGAGCAGCTCGAGAAAATCCATCACCCGCCCAAAATGGCCCTGGCCCCGGATATAGTCGTTGTACTCCGGCAAACCCTCCAGGCTGACTTGATAGAAATCAGGCGGCTCGCTGGCGATCAGGTGCTCCAGCTCCGCCCGCGGCGCCGGGTTGCCGAGAATGGCCGGGGTAAAGCCGCGCTCGGCGGCAGCCCGGTAGATGGCCGGGAAATCGGGATGCAGGAGGGGATTCCCGCCCGTAAAGGAAACCCGTCCCCGGACATGTTTCTGGTCGCAGAAGTCTTCCAGATCGTCGAGAATACCCAAGGCTTGCGGCAGGGTAGGCGTGGCGCGGGCGCTTCGGTCATAGCAGTGCCGGCAATGCAGGTCGCAGGCCTGGGTCAGGTGCCATTGGAGAGTAAAGGTCGGGGAGGTGAGAAATCTTTCGTCCGTCTCCGGTGCTATCCCGGAAGCGGGAAGATTGCGCCGGAGCCGGGACCGGGGGGCCAGAACGATCCCTTTGGCTACGGCGCGTCCGAGGGCGGCATCGACCGCCCCGACCGGCACGGCGCCGAGCGTGGCGATTTCCCGCCGGTCGATCCCCTCGGCGATCATTTTGAGTATCAGAAGCTCTTCCGGGGAGGCGGTCTGCGCGCGGACCTCGCTGTTTCCGGGGTGTTTCCAGATGATGACGAATTCCTCGCCTGGCTCCGGGTCAGGCAGGTCCGGAGCCTGCAAATATTGGGCAAGGTTTTTCCAATGAACGGAAAGTAAATAAAGGCAAGGATTGAGAGCCAGCTCCTCGGGATCAGGGGGGACGACCAGCGCCGTTTCTTTTATTTCCCGGATATGCTTTTTCAGGCGGGCCAGTTCGGGAAGAAATTCGCTTTCCGTCCTTTTCATGGAAGCCTTTTACAACAGGTAAAGGATGGTGGTTCATCCGTCGATATCGATTCCTCTTTACGCGCCTGCCGCCAAAACTTCGGAGATTGATAGTCCTAATCTCCGCAAGACATGAGATGGAGCTTCAAGGTTTCTGATCGTGCAAACTGCACTATTGTTTGTGACCGCCTCAGCCGCTGCCGGGCTGGGCGGGTTCGGTTGATGGGGCGCCGCCGGCGTCCGTCTTTGTTCCGGATCAACCGCTGGGGGTGCTACCTGCACCCGGCTTGGGTCCGGTTCAGCTGCTTGCCTGCTTGGCACAACCGGTCATCAGTGCTGCACCCGAGATGAGGCTGGTTATGCAGAGGCCGGCAAGGAGCTGCTTTAAGAGATCCTTGTCCATATTTTCCTCCTGAGAATCCACCATCCTTTACCTGTTCTATAATAAGGACGGGGACAGGCGTGGTCAAGATTGATGCTCCCGCACATCTTTGTCCCGGTTCTGAAACCGGTCCAGGACGACATAGAACACCGGCGTCACATAGAGTGTCAAAAACTGTGAAAAGACCAGGCCGCCGATCACGGCCAGCCCCAGAGGCCGGCGCGCCTCGGCGCCGGCGCCGAATCCCAGGGCAATCGGGAGCGTCCCCATGAGGGCAGCCATCGTGGTCATCATGATCGGCCGGAACCGGATCAGGCAGGCCTCGAAAATCGCCTCAGAGGGCGTTTTACCGTCTTTCCGCTGTGCCTCGATGGCAAAATCGATCATCATGATCCCGTTTTTCTTCACTAAGCCCACGAGCATGATGACCCCGATGAAAGCGTAGAGGTTCAGGTCCATCCGGAACAGGAGTAGAGTCACCAAAGCGCCGAATCCGGCAAAGGGCAGGGCCGAGAGGATGGTCAGCGGGTGGATGAAGCTTTCGTAGAGGATGCCGAGCACCAGATAGATGACCAGAATGGCTACGAGCAGCAGGAGGCTCAAACCTTGCAGTGAAGCTTGAAAGGCCTGGGCCGTCCCCTGGAAGCTCTTGCTGATGGTTGCCGGAAGCGTGCCAGCGGCTAGTTTTTCCACTGCCGTGAGGGCATTGCCGAGCGGCGTGCCGGGTTCCAGATTGAAGGAGATCGTGACGGACGGGAGCTGTCCCGTGTGGTTTACGGCCAGAGGGCCGTACCCTTTCTCCAGGGAAGCAACGGAACTCAAGGGTACCAGCTGGCCGCTCGACGAGCGGATATAGAGGAGGGAAAGACTGTTTTGATCCATCTGAAATTCGGGCGCCAGTTCCATGATCAACTGGTAATCATTGGTCGCCGTGTAGATCGTCGAGATCTGCCGCGTACCGTAAGCCGTGAAGAGCGCCGTTTGGATCTGCTCCGGTGTGACCCCCAGCGTAGCGGCCTTGTCCCGTTCGATCTTCAGGTTGATCTGGGGATTCTTGATTTGCAGATCACTTGTCACGTCGGTGAAGCCGGGCAGAGCCCGCATCTTCTGCTCCATGATCTGGGCCTGACTGTACAACACCTCCGTATCGGTGCCGTAGAGACTATACTGGTACGGACTCCGCGTGACTTGGCCGCCGATGTTGATGGCCGGGGGATTCTGTAAATAGACCCGCATGCCCGGGACGCCGGCTACTTTCCTGCTCAATTGGCTGATTACCTGATCCACCGGCTGCTTCCTTGCCGAACGGGGCTTGAGACGGATCAGCATAAATCCCGTATTGCTCCCCCGGCTGCCGACGGCGCCGACGCTGGACATGAACAGGGCAACGTTGGGGTCTTGCCGTACGATGGCCGCCACCTCTTGCTGATGGTCCCGCATGGCTTCGAAGGAAGCGCCCTCGGCGCCCTGGGTGCTGGCATTGATCTGTCCGATATCCTCACTGGGGAGAAATCCTTTGGGCATGATCAGGAAGAGATAGCCCGTGGCGACCAGAATAATGCCCGAAAAAGCAAGGACCATGCGTAGGTGCGACAAGGACCAGCGCAGACCGCTACGGTAAAATGCCAGTACGCCCGTGAATAACTGTTCCGAGAGGAGGTAGAGCTGTCCGTGGTGAATTTCCGAGGGCGGCCGCAAGAAGCGGCTGCACAGCATCGGGGTGAGACTGAGGGAAATGAATCCCGAGATGAGAATCGCCGTGCCGATGGTAACGGCAAACTCGTGAAAAAGCCTTCCCAGGATGCCGCCCATGAAGAGAACGGGAATGAAGACGGCCACGAGTGAGAAGGTCATGGAAAGGATGGTGAAGCCGATTTCCCGGGAGCCTTTGAGCGCTGCCTCCAGGACCCCTTCGCCCAGCTCCTGGTGGCGGACGATATTTTCCAGCATGACGATGGCGTCATCCACCACGAATCCCACGGACAGGGTAAGGGCCATAAGGGATAGATTATCCATGCTATACCCCAGGAGGTACATGACGGCGAAGGTGCCCATGATGGAAAGCGGCAGGGCGAGGCCGGCGATGACCGTGCCGGAGAGGTGACGCAGGAAGAGAAATATAACCAGCACGACGAGGCAGAGCGTCAGCACCAGGGTGAACTGAACATCCTCAACCGATTCCCGGATGGTCTCGGAACGATCCACGAGGACGTGCAATGATACGGATGCCGGCAGCCGCTCCTTGAAGCTCGGGAGGAGTTCCTTGACCTTTTGCGCCACTTCCACGGTGTTCGTCCCCGGTTGCCGTTCGATGGCCAGGACAATCGCCCGCTGGTCATTAAGCCAGGCGGCTACCTTATCGTTTTCCACGCTGTCCAAAACGCGCCCCAGCTCCTGCAGGCGCACCGGCTGGCCGTTGCGGTAGGCAACGATCAGCGAGCGGTAGGCGGTTGCGGAAGTAAGCTGTCCGTCTGCCTGGATGGTAAGCGATTGGTGGGGACCATAGAGGGTGCCCGTGGGTATGTTGACATTTTGCTGGCTGACCGCGGCCGTCACTTCGTCGATGCCGATCCTCCGCGAGGCAAGCGCATTGGGGTTCAATTGAATCCGTACCGCATATTTCTGGGCGCCGAAGACCCGCACCTGGGCCACGCCGCTGACCATGGAGATGCGTTGGGCCAGCAGGGTCTCCCCGTATTCGTCCAGGCTGTACAGCGGCAAGGTGGGGGAGGTGAGGGCAAGGAAGAGAATGGGCTGATCGGCAGGATTCACTTTGCGGAACGACGGGGGACTCGGCATTTCCGGCGGCAGCTGGCGCTGGGCCGCGGCAATCGCTGCCTGGACATCCAGGGCCGCCGCATCGAGGTTCCGCTTTAAGCTGAACTGCAGCGTGATGCTCGTAGCGCCGCGATTGCTCGTGGAGGTCAGGGAATCTATCCCGTCGATGGTGGAGAACTGTTTCTCCAGCGGCGTGGCCACGGCTGCGGCCATGGTTTCCGGGCTGGCGCCGGGGAGGGTGGCGGTGACCTGAAGCGTGGGAAAGTCCACGTTGGGGAGATTGCTCACCGGGAGCAGCCGGTAACCGATGATTCCGAACAGGAGGATGGAGATCATGACCAGGGTTGTCATGATGGGGCGTCGGATAAAAAGCTCAGAGATATTCATGGGGCGGCTTACCCCCCTGTTTTATGATTGTTTTTTATTTGCACCTTGGCACCGGGGACGAGGCGCAGTTGGCCGTCCGTCACCACCTTTTCTCCCGCCTGGAGACCTTTTTCGACGATTGTCGTGCCGTCGATTTCCTGCCCTGGCGAGATGAGGCGGGATTCCACCGTGAAATCAGGTTTCACCACGTACAGGAATGTCCCTTGTTGACCCGTCTGGATGGCCCGGGAGGGGATGATGACGGCCCGGGACCTGACCGTCAAGGTGAGGGCGACGTTCACGAATTGCCCCGGCCAAAGGCGCTTGTCCCGATTAGGGAACGCCGCCTTGAGCAGAATGGTCCCGGTAGCCGGATCCACGGCATTATTGATAAAGCTGAGTTTTCCCTGAGATGGTTTCCCCTGATCATTGAGAAAACGGGCTTCGACCGGGAGACTGCCTGCCGCGGCATAGGCGCGGATGGCCGGCAGGTGTTGCTCCGGCAGGGAAAAACTGACCCGCACGGGGATGATCCGGTTGATGACCACCATTTCGGTATCATCGGCTTTGATTTGCTCGCCTTCGTGTACCGCGATGACTCCGGTGCGTCCGGCAATGGGCGCAAGGATAGTGCAATATTTCAGATTGAGACGAGCGGTTGCCACCGCCGCCTCATCGGACCGGACCGTGTTCCTCAGCACCTCCGCCGCAGTCTTAACCTGTTCGTACTGCTGCTTCGTTACGTACTCTTCCTTAAGCAATTCTTCATAACGCTGGACCTCTTTTTCGGCATTTGCCAATTGGGCTTGGTTCCGGGCCAGGTTGGCGAGAGCCGCCTCCAGGGCCTGTTGGTAGGGGCGCGAGTCAATCCTGAACAGCAGGTCTCCCCGCTGCACATCCTGCCCTTCCCGGAAGGCCACCTTCATCAGGGCGCCGCCGATGCGCGCCCGAATGGAAACCCGCTGGGAAGCCTCCACGGAACCGATCGTCTTGAGGACCTGCGGGACGTTCTTCTCCGCGGCAATGGCAATGGTAACGGGTACGGGAAGTTGCGGCCGGGCCGTGCTGTTTTCGCCCCTGGAGCAACCAGCGACAAAGACAAAGAGGAAGCCCACCATCAAGGTCATCATTTTCCTCAGCATGTCTGTTTCGTTGCGCATACTGTCCCTACTCCTGATGCCGCCTGCCCGCCGCGGTGGCCCGTAACTTACTTATCCCCTTATCGGGATTACATACTAATATGGATAAGGACGGGGAGAGTGTCAAGGGTGAGGGCCGGACGGTGTTACAAAACAGCCTTTAATCCCGTATAGATAGAAGCCAGGCCGCTTACTATGAGGATCAGCAGGGCCATCCGTCGAAAAAGCTGCTCGTTAACTCTAGGGACGAGTTTCATCCCGGCGACAATGCCCAGGGTCATCGGGATGAGGAAGATCAGGGAATATTTTATGACCTCGCCCGTGATGAGATCGCTTTGCATATATCCCAAAAAGCTGACCGTGCTTTGCATCACATAAAATAAGGTGATGTTGGCCCGGAAGGTGCCCTTATCACAATCCTGATTGATGAAAAATAGAATCACAGGGGCCCCGCCCAAGGAAGTGCTGCCCCCGAGGATACCGCTGATGAACCCGACCGGGAGGAACGCCCGCCTTTCATTGCTGATTTCCTTGCGGTAGCCGGCCATAAAAAGCAGCGCAAATACAGTAATCACCAGGCCTATAAAAACCTTGAGTATTTCCGGCTTCAGGATCACGAGCAAATACACGCCGCCCGGGATCCCCAGGAGCGCACCGATCATTAAGGGCCAGATCCTTTTTATCTGAATGTGCTTGTACAAGCCGATCAGCAGGTAATAGGAGCTCAGGGCGCTCAAAAGGGCAATAATGGGGATGACCACCTTTGGCGACAGGAAGAATATCAATACGGAAATGGCCAGCAGATTAAAGCCGAAGCCCGTAATACCTTTAATGACACTGGCAAAGAAAATGCTGAGGCATTCAATTAGGATCATCGTGTCTGAACTCAAGTTTTCCCCAAACTATTCCGACAATAATTTTCTAGAGCCGATTCAAGAAATTCATGAACCAAAGGAGCATTGACCACAGATGAAGCCACTCGGCACACTTGCGCTTTTCCTCTTCCTGCTGATCGCCAGCTTGGCCGGGGCGGAATCCCTACCCTGCCAGGGGATCTACGAAGTATGCAGCATTTCGGGGTCCCAGGGCGAGGACGTATCCTGCCCACTCATGCTCGTCCGGGCCAAGGCGTCGCTTACGGCTCCGAGCGGCCTTGATCTTCGCTTGGACTGGGATGCCGCGCGCGTGGCGATTCAACCCTTTACCTACCCCTTCTGTGTGGGAGCCACCTGTTTCCCGGCCAGTGTTCCCAGCTGCAACCTAAACGGCTGCACCTGGGGATCCCTTCCCACGGGGCACAGCGTTGTCGGTTTTCCCGGCGACTTCTCGGAATGGCAGAACAGGGGGTCGCTCATGATCGTGCACCTCTCCGCCACGGGCAAAGCCATCACCAGCGCCTATCTCGACGAGGCGGGAAATCTGGTGGGCACGGATGCAATCTATCTCACCGCCCATTTCCGGCTGCTTGAGGACATTCCGGCCGAAGCTCCCGTAAGCATTAAGATGTCCGACATCAACTTTGCTACGGCAGCCGGCGTCAAGCTGCCCTTCACCGTCCGGCAGCTCCCTGCCGGCCGCGCCTTTGTGGTGGACGCCAACACGCCTCCCCTTGTCGAGGCGGGCGCCGATCAGACAGTCGCCGGCAACGCGGCGGTAACTTTGGACGGCAGCGGTTCCTGTCATCCTTTTAAAGGGGTTCTTACCTATGAATGGAAACAGATCGCCGGCCCCGCCGTGGTTCTGTCCGATCCGCACGCCATCCAGCCAACCTTCAGCGCCCCGCCCGGGGGGGCCGAGGGAAACAGCCTCACCTTCGCCCTCACGGTCGCGGTCAAATGGGGCCTTTCCGCTTCCGACACCGTTTCGGTCCGCCTCGTCCTACCGGGGGATGTAGATAACAACACCGCCGTGGACCTGACCGACGCTATTCTGGCCCTCCAGGTCCTTGCGGGCATCACCCCCGCCGCTCCCCTCTGGCTGGCGGCAGATCTGAACGGCGACCAGCGGATCGGCATGGAAGAAGCCCTCTATGTGCTTCAGAAAGTTGCGGGTTTGCGCTAGCCTGCCGTGACAGAAGTTACCGTAGATTATGGTTGATCTTATGTCAATGGGAAACCGGATCTTGCTCACGGTGTTACAAGGAATAAATGGCTTGCGCCGGGATTTTGTGCGATAATCCAAGGGAAAGCACAACTTAACGACGCGTAAGGGAGAGAAGATGCCGGCAAATGGGAAAAAATCGCTTTTGGAAGATTTAAAGGAGAGGTTGCAGTCGCTCTTCGCTCCTCAGGAGGGCCAGAAAAAGAAGGATGCCTTGCCCCCCAAGACGCATTTCAGCATCTGGTATTTCCTGATCGCCTTCCTTTTATTTACCTATCTGCAACAATATTTTTTCTCTCCCAAGGTGGAGACGATTCCCTACAGTCAATTCAAACAGTACCTCGCTGAAGGCAACGTGACGAAATTGGTCATCGGCCCGGAGCATATCAATGGGACGCTCAAGGGCAAAGACGATAAGAGGGAGCAGGACTTCACCACGATTCGGGTGGATGATCCTAACCTGGTCAAGGAACTGGATGAGCACAAGGTCCGCTACTCGGGACTCTACGAGAGTAAACTGATAGGCAGTATCATCTCCTGGATTATTCCCCTGGGCATTATGTTCCTGATCTGGCGGTATGCCATGAAAAAGATGGGGCCGGGTGCGGGCGTCATGTCCTTCAGCAAGAGCAAGGCCAAGCTTTTTGCCGAGAATGAGACGATGGTGACCTTCGCCGATGTGGCGGGCATCGATGAGGCCAAAGAAGAACTCCAGGAAGTAGTGGAGTTCTTGAAGAATCCGGCAAAATTCCAGAAGCTGGGCGGCCGCATCCCCAAAGGGGTGCTGCTGGTCGGCCCGCCGGGGACCGGTAAAACTCTGCTGGCCAAGGCGGTGGCCGGAGAGGCGAAAGTGCCTTTCTTCAGCATCAGCGGGTCCGAGTTTGTGGAGATGTTTGTCGGCGTGGGGGCATCGCGCGTGCGCGATCTCTTCTCTCAAGCCGCCGGTCAGGCGCCCTGCATTATCTTCATCGATGAACTGGACGCCTTGGGGAAAGCCCGGGGCATCAATGTCATGGGCGGAAACGACGAACGGGAGCAGACACTCAACCAGCTCCTGGTGGAGATGGATGGCTTCGAATCGAACAAAGGAGTCATCATCATGTCCGCCACCAACCGGCCGGAAATCCTCGATGCCGCCCTGCTGCGTCCGGGAAGGTTCGATCGGCAGGTCCTGCTGGACCGCCCGGATATAAACGGGCGGGAAGCCATCCTGAAGATTCATTCCCGGAAGGTCCTTTTGGGTCCCGATGTTGATCTCCGCAAGATCGCCGGTCTCGTCCCGGGCTTTGCGGGGGCCGATCTGGCGAACCTCGTCAACGAGGCGGCCCTGCTGGCGGCCCGTAAAGACAAGGAAACGGTCGGGGCGGCGGAGTTCGATGCGGCTATCGACCGGGTGGTGGGCGGGCTGGAGAAAAAGAACCGGGTGATGAACCCGCAGGAGAAGGAAATTGTGGCCTTTCACGAGTCCGGACACGCCATTGTGGCTGAATCCGTCGCCCATGCGGACCCGGTGCATAAGATATCTATTATTCCCCGAGGGATCGCGGCGCTTGGCTATACCCAGCAGCAGCCTACGGAGGATCGCTACCTGATGACGCGCCCCGAGCTGCTGGACCGGCTGGCTGTTCTTTTAGGGGGGCGGGTGGCGGAAGAGCTGGTCTTCGGGGAAATATCCACGGGGGCGCAAAATGACTTGCAGCGGGCCACGGCCATCGCCCGGTCCATGGTGGCGGAATATGGCATGAGCGACCGTCTGGGACTGGTGACCTATGAGTCCCCTCGCCAGCCGATGTTCCTCCCGGAAAACTATGCTCCCAATAAAACCTACAGCGAAACCAAGGCGACCCAGATTGATGAGGAAATATCCAACCTGATGGAACAGACCCATCAAAGGGTGCGCGACATTCTGTCTCATCGCCGGCAAGTCCTGGATAATCTCGCCCAGCTGCTGTCAGAGAAGGAAATCGTGCAGGGGGCGGAACTCAGGCAGATGCTATCCGACTCGACCAACAAAGGCGCCGGCGCCTGAGCAGCGCCACCTTTTTCCTTGCCTTCCCCTTATGCCTCCCTGTCGGATATGCGCGTTAGAGCTCTCCGCCGCCGCGACCTCCTCTGGCGTGAGCAATGGGAGGCCGAAATAGAACGTGGCGCCTGCGCCCACCTTGCCCTCTGCCCAAACTTTTCCCTCGTGGCGTAGAATGATCTGCTGGACGATGGCGAGTCCGATGCCGGTCCCTTCGAATTCCTCGTCGCTGTGGAGTCGCTGGAAAAGTCCGAAAAGTTTGTCGTAATATTGCATGTCGAAACCTGCCCCGTTATCCCGAACGAAAAAAACATTGAAGTTCCCGCCTTTGTAACTGCCGACCTGGATATCGGCCGGCTCTTTGGATCTTGTATACTGGCTGTTTGACATCCCTTTAACCCGCATGACTTTACTTCTGTGCGTTCGTTACTAACTTATTCACTATGGTTACCGTGGTTACCGAGGTTTCTAAGTCAGAAATTTTTTCTGCCCATCGACCCTGCCGGGGGCAGAGCAACGAAAGGAAATGTGATGAAGAGGATATTTATGTACCTGATGGCCCTAGTGATTATGCTGATATCTATTGAAGGATGCTTCTGGTGGCATTTTGATGATGGACATGGCCGGGGTGGCCGGCGTGGCGGCGGCGAGAGCCGTGGCGGTGGCGATGGGCACGGCGGAGGTGGACGGCGTTAAGAATTTAGAAATTATTGCTGTCAAGGAAAGAAATATACTCCATCAAGGGTGAAGGTCTCGTAAAAAACCCCCATGCCCCGTGGGGCACCAGGTCGCATGAAAATAGTCAGGTTGTCATGCCGGACCCCGTATCGGGTACGGGGCAGGCCCGATCCGGAATCCAGGAATAATGAACTGGATTCCCGCCTCCGCGGGAATGACATCATATTTTCATAATAATTCGAAAAAGGCATTCCAAAAGCGTAACACTTAACACATAACACCTAAAACGTGATGAATGCGACTTTTTATGAATTCATCAAATCTGGATAGAGGGGATTTTTGCATGCGCAAAACAAAGATAGTTTGTACCATTGGCCCCTCCAGCAGCTCGGCGGATATAATCGAAGCAATGATCAGGAACGGCATGAATGTGGCCCGCCTGAACTTTTCCCATGGCAATCATCGCGATCACGAAGAAAAGATAAGCATAATACGGGACAGGGCAAGGACAGTGGGGGCTACCGTGGCCATCCTCCAGGACCTTGCCGGTCCGAAGATCAGGGTGGGCTTTATCCCGGAGCCGGGCGCCCTTCTCGAACCGGGGCGGGATTTCATCCTTACCAGCCTGCCGATCACAGGCAACAGTAACCGGGTCTCCATTTCCTACCCGCACCTGCCCGGGGAAGTAAAAGCTGGGGACCTGCTGCTCCTGGCGGACGGCTTGATGGAACTGGCCGTGGTCGAGACCACGGAGACAGAGATAAAATGTCACATCATTACCGGCGGAATCCTCACCTCCCATAAGGGCATAAATCTCACCACGGGAACGATACACGCCCCGTCCCTTACGGAAAAAGACCGTGCCGATCTCTTGTTCGGTCTGGAACAAGATGTGGATTACATTGCCCTGTCTTTTGTGAAGGCGGCCGATGACATCGGGATGGTCAAAGAAATCATCGCCAAGCAAGGGAAAAAGGTGCCGGTCATTGCCAAGATCGAAAAACACGAGGCCCTGGCCAACCTGGATGAGATAATGGAAATAGCCGACGGGATCATGGTTGCCCGGGGCGATCTCGGTGTGGAAATACCTCCCGAGGATGTTCCCCTTATGCAGAAAAACATCATTCAAAAGGCCAATCATGCCGGAAAACCGGTGATCACCGCGACCCAGATGCTCAGGTCGATGGTCAGCAGTCCGCGTCCCACGCGAGCCGAAGTGGCAGATGTGGCAAACGCAGTCCTGGACGGTACCGATGCCGTCATGCTTTCGGAAGAAACAGCCTCCGGCAGCTACCCTCTGGAAGCCGTCAGTTTCATGAACCGCATTGCCACGCAAGCGGAAACGGGGTTTCCCTACGAAACGTTCCTCCATCGCACACCGCCGAAGGAAATCTCCCCCTCAGTGGCGCATGCATCCTGTGTGCTGGCGGATCATCTGCAGGCCGCGGCCATCGTGGCACATACACGATCAGGACGTACGGCAGAATACATCTCCCGTTTCCGGCCCAGACAAACAATTATTGCTTTGTCACCGGACGAGAAAACCCTGAAAAAACTGTCTCTTTTCTGGGGATGTCTGCCCTGCCTGGCACCGGAACCGCAGAGCACGGACGACATGATCGCCAATGCCGCCCGGTCCGCGTTAGCGACGGGAGAAGCAGCTGTGGGCGATATCCTGGTTATCACCCTCGGCCACCCAGATCCCCTATGGAAAAGCGGCATCACCAACATGATACGGGTAAAAAAGCTGTAAGCGCGTTAGACGTTCACCTTCCGGTAAAGGTGTCCCTCAGTATTTTGTGGATCCACCAAATATTGAGGGTGACAAACTTTTTCTTACTCCGCTCCTGTTTGTTTCTATCGATCTACTCCGCTGTCCTTAAAGCACTATTCCACACTTCTGATATTATTTCCCTTGTTGGCAAGCTACTTGCAATTAGTGTCTATATGATCATGGCCATCTCACACAAATTAACCATTAACTTACAGGAGGAGTAACCGTTATGAAAAAGAGAAATATCGTTATCCAATGTTTAGTGCTTCTGATGCTGATCGCCACCTTTGCTGCCTGTGCATCGACACGGACACATGAAAGTCCGGGTGAATACGTTGACGATTCGGTCATCACGACCAAGGTGAAATCTCTGCTTGCCGCAGATGATTTTCTCAGGTCATTTCGTATTGGTGTCGAAACGTTCCAGGGCACCGTGCAACTGAGCGGTTTCGTTAATTCTCAGCAGGCTGTTGATAAAGCAGATCAAATCACCAGGAACGTCAAAGGGGTCAAAGCCGTAAAGAATAATCTGATCGTGAAATAGGCGACCGATCATAAACCGAAGGCGTCCCCTTTGCATCATCATGAGTTATAAGGCGTGGTTTTGTTCAACCTGATTGTATGCGGAATTCTGTCTTCAGAAAGGAGGATCACATGTTGTGGACGATTGCTCTGGTACTGGTAATTTTGTGGCTGCTGGGATTGGTGAGTGGCTATACGATAGGTAATTTTATTCACATCCTGTTAGTCGTTGCCATTATCATGGTGCTGGTCAGAGTCATTCAGGGGAAAAAAGTATTGTAGCGGTTTGGACTCGTAAACCCGCTAAGGAAGGAGATCAGTTTATGAAACAAACAATGATTATTGGCATCGTGTTAATCGCCATCGGGGTAATGGCTCTCGCCTACCAGGGCATTAGTTACACAACCCGTGAGAAGATCATTGACATTGGCCCGATCCAAGCTACCCAGGAGACCAGGAAGACTATCCCGTTGTCACCCCTTTTGGGCGGCTTGGCGCTGGCAGGCGGAATTGTGTTGGTCGTCGCGGGCATGCGAGCTAAAGAATAACGCATCAGAAAAGGATGCTGCTTACGGTCCTTGTTTTGGTGCTGATGGTAATTAAAATATTTGGAGGATAGGATGAAAAAATTTTGGTTTACACTTTTATTGGCAGCGTTCATGTGTGTGGGGTGCGTTCTGGCTGCGGGACCTCGCGGCGGCGGCATCGTCATCGCGCCCCATCTTCCGATAGTTGTGGAATTGGAGGACCCGTACTATGTCCACGGTGGCTACCACTACTATCACAATAATGACCGGTGGTACTACTCTCAGTCGCGGGGCGGCCCCTGGATCGATCTGCCGAGGGATCGCTATCCAAAAGAAGTCCGTCACAAGGGTAAAGGTCACGATCAAGGCAAAGGGAAGGGCCACGGACAGGATAGACATTAAAACGTGGTAAGAAAGAAGGCGTTACATATGAAGAAAATAACACGGATGATAGGGCTGCTGGGGTGCTTTTTTTCCGCAGCGATGGCGATGGCGATGGTTCCGCTGTCCTTGGCGGCAGACGCACCGGCCGTCGTGGTTGGTCGTGTATATCACATCGAAGGGGACCTGCTCCGTTATGTGCCTGAAGAAAACGACTGGGTGGCCGTGATCAAGGACGCACCTTTCGGTACAGAGGATACCCTCTTTTCCGGCGGCCGGGGAATGGGAGAGCTGATCGCCCCTAACGGGACCTGGATCAGGATTGGGCACAGCACACAGATCCAGGTCATCGCCCTCGATACGGACCTGTCCGAAATGGACGTGGCGACGGGTGTGGCCCGGTTCTACAACAAAAGCTCAAACACGGTCGTCAAGGTTACGAGTCCTTTCGGTTACGTTCTGGCCGATCCCGGCACAGTCTTCGACTTTTACGTGGGCGAAAACTCCGTCGAAGCGGTCGCGATAAAGGGGACAGTGAGTTTCGTCCACCCGGCAAGTGATGCCCGGTACGATGTCTCGGCCGGCTCCCCGGCAATCCTTGCGGACCAGGCTCAGGTATCGTCAGGCGAGGGGAGCGTCGATCCGGACTGGGACCGCTGGAACAGTCGCCGGGAAAGTTTCTGGGCGACGAAGGCCAGGTTGAGGGGGCGCTCGGCGGAGTATCTGCCGCTCAGCCTCCGGGACGAGGCGTATGCCCTTGAAGAGAACGGCAGGTGGGAGAATGTCTCCTATGAGGGTGAGTCGCGCCGGTTCTGGCGGCCCACCACCGTAGCCGTGGGCTGGTCGCCTTTCACCGTAGGCCGCTGGACCGACTGGTATGGAGACCAATGTTGGATTCCGGCGGAACCTTTCGGGTACGTCACCCACCACTACGGCAACTGGATCTACGTGAGGAATTCCTGGTACTGGGCTCCACCTGTGGTAAGCGTGCGCGTCGGTCTCCCCTTACTTAACATCGGTTTCTTCTGGTATCCCGGAAGGGTTTCATGGATTCATGAAGGCACCTATGTGGGATGGGTGCCCCTGGCGCCGCGCGAGATGTATTACAGCCACCGCAACTGGGGAGGCCCTCATACGGTGGTCGTAACCAACGTCAACATCGCGCAGATCAATATCACCGTCCGGAATTATGCTTACGCAAACCAGGCCATTGTGGTCAACCAGAACAATTTCTACCGGGTGAACAATTACCGGGATGTCCGGGTGACCAACATAAACCGCACCACCATCATCAACAACTACCGTGCGGCGCCGGTCGTCAATAACACGGTAATCAACAATTACACGACGAACAAGCAGCGGTACAACTACACCAACGTCACGGTGCAAGAGAAGCCCCACAATACCGTGATCAATCGCATAGAGCATAACAAGACGATCATTCAGGGTGGCAGGAAAGAGAACGCTGCCGTGGTTCAGGAACGGGCGAAGAGTATCAAGGAAGGGAGGGTCAACCGTGAGGCCAGGATCGAACAACCTAAGAGCACGAACTATATCGTGCCAGCCAATGAGGTAAATCGACCGAAATCGGAAATAAAGCTTCAGCAGAGGGCGATCAAAAGCTCCGGGGTAACCGGCAAGCCCGTACAGCCTGCTCAGTCCGAAAAGGCGAGACCCGAGCGCGTGGCGCCGACAAAACCGGGCCAGCAGGAGACGCCCGGCGGCCAACCCACAGCACCGGAGCGAGTTCGTCCTACAAAGCCCGCTCAGCCTGAAAAGTCAAGACCAGAGCGCGTGGCGCCGACCAGACCGGGCCAGCAGGAAACGCCCGGGCAACAACCTGCAGCACCGGAGCGCGTAAGTCCCGCAAAGCCTGCTCAGCCTGAAAAAGCAAGGCCTGAGCGCGTGGCGCCGGCAAAACCTAAAGATTCGCTCACGCCGCCTGCAAGAGGGGCGGAAGAAAAACCAAAGGTGCAGAGACCTGTACCAAAGCAAATCGAAAAAAAGAAAGAACCGCGGCCTGCTGAAAAAGATCTAGAAAAGCGAAAAGATCGTAAAGATTCCGATGAAGATGAAGAAGAGGAAAAACCGAAGAAACCGAGAAAGTAAAAGATTTCACATACTGACAGTAACAACAATAAAAGGAGAACGTCCCGTGAAAGCAACAAATTCTGTATTTTTAATGATGGCAGCGGTGGTGCTGCTGGCATTCAGTGCGCCGGTGCAGGCGTCAAAAACGGACAGCCGTATCGAATCATCAGCCAAACAGTCGTATGTGTTCAAGACCTACCTCAAGGGCGATGATATTAAGCTCCAGTCCAGGGATGGCGCCGTCACCATGACGGGGACCGTCTCCGAGGAAAACCACAAGTCCTTGGCCCAGGAGACCGTGGCGGGCTTGCCCGGAGTCAAGACTGTGGACAACAGGTTGGAAATCAAAGGAGAACGCCCCGCTGAGAACTCCGATGCATGGCTCATGATGAAAGTGAAAAGCACACTCTTGCTTCATCGTAGCGTGAACGGCTTCAAAACTGAAGTTAAAGTGCGAGACGGCATTGCGACCTTGCAAGGCGAAGCGACCAGCCAGGCACAAAAGGATCTGACGACTGAATACGCCAAGGATATCGAAGGGGTTAAAGCTGTAACCAACGAGATGAGCGTGGCCAAAAACCCGAAAAAGACGCGAACAGCAGGCCAAAAGATTGATGACGCTTCGATCACCGCCCAAGTAAAGATGACGTTGCTATATCACCGCTCGACCAGTGCCCTCAATACCTCGGTCACCACAAAGAAGGGCGCGGTTACCTTGAGTGGCAAGGCGAAAAACGCAGCCGAAAGGGATCTGGCTACCAAATTCGCCAACGATGTAAACGGTGTGAAGGATGTAACTAACCGGATGACCATGGAGTAGTCATGAATGTATCCTCGCTGCCGGCGGGTATGGTGATGGAATCGCCGGCAGTGGGAATGAGTAATCAGAAAATGAAAGCCACCAAACCTCTCTTTTGGCTCCTCCTGTCGGTTTCCATCTTAATCCTCGGCGGTGGATGTGCGACCCTGCCGAAGGTCTCGGAAAAGATTGACGCCGCGCCGACTGTACAAGAACCGCGCCAAATAGTTTCGGCCAAAGGACTGATATCTCCAAAACAGAGCCAAGCCATAATGGAACGGCTGAAGCGATCGGTCGCGCCGACGGACGTTCTGGAACGCCATACTGCTGTCGTGGAATCGGTCACCGAAAGCCCGCTGACAAAGGGAAACAAAGTCACCCTCCTCACCGATGGCCAGGCTGCCTATGCGGCAATGTTCAAAGCCATGGAGGGCGCCAGAGACCACATCAATCTTGAAACCTTTATCATCGACGATGATGACGTGGGCCGCAAATTTTCAGACCTGTTATTGAAAAAACAGGCGGAAGGTGTTCAGGTCAATCTCATTTATGACAGCGTGGGCAGTTTCACTAATGCCGCTGCCTTTTTTCAGCGCTTGCGGGACGGGGGAATTCAGGTCGTCGAATTCAATCCGGTCAAGGAAGGGAACTTGTTCCTGGTGCATTTGGATCACCGCAAGATTTTGATTGTCGATGGCAAAATCGCCATTGCCGGCGGCATCAACATCAGCAGCGTATACTCGAGCAAGGTTTCCGGAAGGCATAAAGACGCCGGAAGGGATAAAGACGATAAAACGCCGCTGCCCTGGCGAGACACGGACGTGCAAATTGAAGGTCCCGCGGTAGCTGAATTCCAAAAGCTCTTTCTTGACACGTGGTCCAAACAGAACGGGCCGATACTATCGGAACGGAACTATTACCCAAAGATGAAAGAAGACGGGAATGCCCTGGTGCGCGTCGTCGGCAGTACCCCAGGCTCGGACAACAGGATCACGTTTATCGTGTATGTGGCCGCCATCACCTTTGCCGAGCATTCTATTCATCTGACGAATGCCTATTTTATACCCGACGACCAGATACTGAAGGCCTTTACGGATGCAGCCAGGAGAGGTGTTGACACAAAGATTATCCTCCCCGGGACCACCGATTCCGAGATTGCCCTATACGCAGCGCGGTATAATTATTCCGAGCTGCTGAAATCGGGGGTAAAGATATATGAACGCCGTAACGCCTTAATGCATGCGAAAACCGCGGTCATTGACGGTGTATGGTCAACGGTCGGCTCTACCAACCTTGACTACCGAAGCCTTTTAAGCAATGACGAGGTGAATGCCGTTGTCCTGGGCCGTGAGTTCGCTGCGGAAATGGAGAAGGCATTTGCCAAGGATCTTGCGGCGTCGCATCAGATCAAATGGGAAGAGTGGAAAGAAAGACCCATGTCCTCGAAGATGAGAGAATTGTTTGCGCATTTGCTTCGCCGCTGGTTGTAAACCGTAACACTTGACACATAATACCTAACCCCGAGTTGTCATTCCCGCGGAGGCGGGAATCCAGTTCAATATTCCTGGATTCCGGATCAAGTCCGGAATGACAACCTGACTATTTTCATGCTTCGTGGTGCCCCACGGGCATGGGGGTTTTTTACGAATTCATCAAATTCAGAGGCACATCAATCAGGGTAAACAGCGGAAAATGATCCGAGGGATAACACTTTTTTAAGCAGAGGTGAACAATTTTCGCATCTATGACCCGGATAGCAGCGGGTACAAAAGTATAATCGAGTTTGAAGCGGAAGAAAAATCTACGATACCCATGGAAGGTGGCGACATTTCGCAGATTCGGATAGCGAACCCGAAAGGTGTCTCTCAATGGATCGGGATTCGAGGCTTTGCCTTCGTTCCTGATGTTCAAAAGAAATTTACCTTTTAAATACTTAATGGGCGCGCTCTTTTCCCGAGCGTTAAAATCACCCGTCAGGACAAAAGCATCGGGGTAAGAACGGGCATGAATGCGCTGCATCAGTAAGACAACGCTTTTCCCCCGCGAATGTGGGGAAAGATGATCCAAATGAAGGTTATAGAAATAAAAAGGCTGCCGAGAAACTTTGTCGATCAGCCGTACCCAGGCGCAGGTTCTCGGCATGATGTTCCCCCAGCCTTTTGAACCGGGCATATCGGGTGTGTCGGAAAACCAGAAGATGCCTTGTTCCGAGAGGACAAAGCGTGCCGCATTAAAAAAAATGGCATTGTGCAACACTTTAGCGCCGCCCGAATTTTGTATGCCGCTCATCTTGTATCCAGGCAGCATGGCAGTAATTTCCCCAATTTGAAAGCCTAACGCTTCCTGCAGGCCCAGAACATCCGGGCGGTAGCGGGTCAAAACCTCGCGCACGAGATGGCGGCGAAATACCCAGCTGTTTCTACCGTCCCGTGCCGTTCCCCGACGAATATTGAAGCTCATTACTTTTAAGCTCAAACCGGGTTCCGGCGGCGCATGAGAGGAAGTATCCATGGGCGCTTTGGGGGTTCTGCGCCGCGGATTGAGTGCCCGCAGCCAACTTATCGGTCGAAAAATCGGTCTAATCGACCTTTTGGCAAATTTAAATCCCTTCATTTTTCGGTTTCACCTTATTTCAAAGCACTTTGTAATTTGCGTAAGTGGATAGCTTAAACATGGTACATGAGAAAAGCAAATGAGCATACAACCGGCAAGATATCGGTTATAAGACCTGCAACTATCTATAAATGCCCAGCCGAGCATATTTTACACCAGAATCAACCTGGTAATAAATAAGTATAGCGGTAATAATTAATATATCATAAAATAAACCCTGGTATGCGTAATGAGTTAGCTTGCTGTGTCCAAAAGGACAAGGCTTGGGGAGGAAAAATGCCTTCAAAGCAACAAAAGATGTCGGCCAAGTCCGTTGGCCCTGAGGAAACGGCCGAGGCCTTGCTACCGAGAAAGCGCGATCCTGCACTGAGGGATCGGGCCGAAGATAAACTCGCCAGAGAACGCGACGCATCGCTTCAGATAGATGCAAAACCGCCGGCAGAGATCGTTCACGAGCTCCAGGTGCATCAGATCGAACTGGAGATGCAGAACGAGGAGTTGAGAAGGATGCAACTCACTTTGGAAGAGTCCCGGCGCAAATACATCGACCTTTATGATTTTGCCCCGGTGGGATATTTTACCCTAACCGACAAGTCCCTGATCGCCGAGGTGAACCTTACGGGCGCGGAACTCCTGGGGGTGACGCGTCAGAAACTGATCAACTGCCGTTTCCGGCGCTTTGTCGCCCCCGAGGACCAGGGCTTGTGGGACCGTCATCTTCTGAACGTGCTCAAGGGGAAGGAGAAGCATGCCTGCGACCTCCTCCTCAGGCGGGTGGATGGGTCCACCTTTGCCGCCCACCTCGAAAGTGTCCGGCTGGATCTCAGCGACAGCGACCCTGTGTGCCGTACGATAGTGAGCGATATCGCCGAACGGAAACTTATCGAAGAAGCTTTACAAAGGGCTCACAACGAACTGGACCGACGCGTGGCAGAGCGGACGGCCGAGCTTAGCACGGCTCTTGCCGAAATAAGAATACTGAAAGACCAACTGGAGGTCGAGAATATTTACTTCCGTCACGAGAACAAAATGAAACATCGTTTTGAGCATATTATCGGGCAAAGTGACGGTCTCAAGTATGTGCTCTACCGGGCGGAACAAGTTGCTCCCACTAACGCGACGGTCCTTATCCTCGGGGAGACCGGTACGGGAAAGGAGTTGATCGCCGCCGCCATCCACAATATGAGCCCCCGCAAGGATCGGCCGCTGATCACGGTCAACTGTGCGACCCTGCCGGGCAATTTGATCGAGAGCGAATTGTTCGGCCGTGAGAAGGGGGCATTTACCGGGGCCGATACCCGGCAGGTCGGCCGGTTCGAGATTGCCCATGGTTCCACCCTTTGCCTGGACGAGATCGGGGAGTTGCCATTGGAGTTGCAGGCCAAGCTGCTTCGGGTGATCCAGCACGGCGAGTTTGAGCGCCTGGGCTCGTCCCATACCATCAAAGTCGATGTGCGGATCATCGCGACGACCAATCGAGACCTGGAGGAAGAGATCCGCAAGGGACGTTTTCGGCAGGACCTTTACTATCGCCTTAACGTCTTCCCCATCACTGTCCCGCCACTGCGGCAGCGGAAAGAAGACATCCCCGCGATGGTCCAAGCTTTCATAGAACGGTATTCCAAGAAATTGGGCAAATCGATCACGTCTATCTCTAAGGAGACGATGAGAACACTGCAGGATTACCCCTGGCCCGGCAACGTCCGGGAGCTGGAAAACATCATTGAACGGGCCGTGATCTTGTGCCCCGGCCCGGTTTTGCAACTGACAGATAAACTGGAGATTCCCTTCCCTGCACTGTCATCCACCGTGAGAACTCTGGAAGAAACGGAACGAGTTCAAATTGTTAAAATCCTTTCTGAAACCCGCTGGCGCATCGAGGGGAAGGACGGAGCCGCAGCGATCCTGGGCATCCACCCGAGTACCTTAAGAGCAAGGATGCATAAGCTCGGGGTAGTCCGGTCGGAGATAAAAGAGCCAGGTTAGACGGCGCACCTCCCTGCAAAGCATCCCTCAATATGTTGAGGTTCCACCAGATATTGAGGCCAAACGCATCCCTGCATATTTTTCCGCTGTCCTTGCCCATTACTCTAACCCACTGTTATCAAATGATTAAGAAAAATATCTTATTTTTCTGCGGTGCTTGGCAAGCCCTTTGCAATGACTAAATAGTGTCCATTCGGTATCTCCGGATGGACGCAAAACAGGAGACGAGCGGATCGGCTCCGGATAAAGGAGACTGGAAAATGAGAAGGTTACTTTTTGGAACAATAATTTTGGCGTTGGCACTTGTATCTCCTGCGCCAGCAACGGCAAGAGTAGATGTAGGCATTAGCATTGCTCTGCCCCCACTCATCGTATTTTCCGGACCACCGGAAGTGGTAGTGATACCTGAAACAAATGTCTATGCCGTCCCTGATGTGGATGTGGACATCTTTTTCTACAGCGGATGGTGGTGGCGTCCCTGGGAAGGGCGATGGTATCGCTCGCGGAACTATGATTCAGGCTGGGCCCGTTATCGCAGCACCCCGTCCTTTTATAGAGGGATACCATCAGGTTGGAGGAGTAACTATCAGGAACAGCGCTGGAAAGGGCGTGAATGGAACCATAAACGAGTAACGCACCAGCAAGTTCAACGGAACTGGCGCAACTGGGAAAAGAGCCGACATTGGGAAAAGCAGGATTCTTGGGGTGTCAAAGGTTTGAAGCCCCGAGCGCAATCCCGAAAACCAAATCGACAGGTCCAAACACAATCCCGGCAACAAAATCACGAGGCGGTCAAGCCACAAGAATCTCAGCGTCAACATGAAAAACCGGAAAGAGGCAATGACGATAAACATGATAGAAGGTAGGATGACCGGACGGAATATTAATAATGCAAGGAAGGAGATAAGACATGGGATTAGTCATCGGAATTTTGGTTGTGGTTATTTTAGTGATCGTGATCATGCGTTTAACATGAACGTAAGAATATCATGATATTATGCAGATCGAGATTCATAATCTGGCAAAAGTTTATCAGGAAAAAAGAGGACTCCTGCCGGTTAGTCTTGCGGTAGAAAAAGGGGAACTGATTGCCGTCATCGGACACAACGGAGCGGGTAAATCTACTCTTTTGAAAATGTTGGCCAGTTGGCTCCTTCCCGAGAGCGGACAAGTTTTGGTGGACGGCACCAATCTGGAAGATAGATTGGCTGTTGTGCGAAAAGTCGGTTTTGTCCCGGAAACACCGAATCTTTTCGATTTATTTTCCGTTGCTTACAATCTCAAGATATTTGCCCGTCTTTTTCAAGTCCCTTTTTTGCGAATCGAAGAAATTCTGAAGGAATTCGCTTTGCTGCCTTTTCGCAATAATAAGATAGAGGTTTTATCGAAAGGGTTGAGGCAAAGGGTAAGCATTGGGCGCGCTCTTTTAGCAGATCCGCCCGTGCTTCTCTTTGACGAACCTACCTCGGGCTTAGACTTTGAGATGACGCAAGAGATTTATCGACTGCTGAAAGATTTTCATGCCTCAGGAAAAACGATCATTTTTACTTCCCATCGCCCGGAAGAGATAAAAACACTGGCCACACGCATCATTGTGCTGCATCAGGGAAATTTGGTCTTCGATGGTTCACCTCAAAAATATTTCCAATCAGAAATTCATGAGCAGCTATACCGATGATGATCAGAAATATCATTACCTTAACTTTGCACGATTTGGCCGTTGCCTTTAAGAATAAGACAATCTATCTGATTCTCTTTATCCCTTTTTTCGTATTTTTCTCTCTGAAGTTAGTAGATAGGGAAGACGCTGACTTTAAAAAAATCAATATCGGACTTATTCAGGAAGAAATGTATGCTCCCGTTATTCTTCAAACCATTAAAGCAGCCACGAGCGTATTTGTCCTTTCTCCTGTGTCAAATGAAGAGGAAGGCAAACGATGGTTAAAAGAAAAAAAAATAGACGGGCTGTTATTAAGGTCTGAAAAGGAACAGAACAGTTTAGTTCTTGTAGTTTTAAAAAAAGAGTCTCTAGTAACCCTTTCCCTAGTGGAGAGCTTTGCGGCATTGCAAAAAGCAGCCGAAGGGAAGAGCATAAACTGGATTTCTGATATTAAGGCTCTTCAGGAAGGCGGGATGGAAAAACTGACTTTGCCTACCTGGATCCTCATGTTAGTTTTACTGGTAAGCTTCATTATCATGCCCGCGCAGGTTGCCGAGGAAAAGGAAAAGAAATTACTGCTTGCTCTTTTGCAAACGCCCATGCGCGAAATTGAGTGGCTCATTGCGAAATTGTTTTTAGGCATGATTTTAATACTCCTGGCCGTCCTGTTCCTCCATCTGCTGGGTAATTTCGCTTTTGGAAATGCTTTTAGTTATGTTGCCTTTATCGGGGTAGGCAGTTTCTGTTTCAGCTCCTATGGAATCTTGCTTGGTTTTTTATGCCGCAATCAGGCGAGCGCCAGAACTTTAGGCGTCATTTTCTATCTGCCCCATCTGCTTCCTTCGGCATTGTCTGATTTTTCACAAAAATTAACGGCCCTGGCTCCGTTTTTACCTTCCTACCAGTTTTACGAGCCCGTCAAATCCATCCTCTTAGAGGGTGGCGGGATAGCAAATCTATCTCTGGAATGGATATATCTGTTTTCCGTAGGACTATTAACATTTTGCTTCGCCTATCTGTTAATGAAAAAACGCTGGCTAATGTAAAAGAAGCCAGGTCAAGCCATGCGACTCTTTGCCAAGCAGCCCTCAATATATTGAGGTTCCACCAAATATTGAGGCTAAACGAACAAGTTCACGCTTTTCTGCTATCCTTTCCTGTTAATCTAACCAACTGTTATTAAGGGATGAATAAAAAATTTTGGGTTTCCTGCAGTTATTGGCAGGCCATTTGCTATTACACTTTTATGATCCTCGTAAGCACAAGAATGAATGTCTTTTCTGAGAAGCGCCTGGAGTTGTCACAGACGATTGCTCTACTGTCCGCATCCATAAGGATGGAAAAGGGATGCCAGCGCTACGACTTCTACCAGAGTATCGACGATGAGAATCGGCTCTTTCTTCTTGAAGAATGGGATACAGAGGAGAACCTTATGACCCACCTGAAGTCAGAGCATTTTAAAGTGTTCCAGGGGGCGATGAACCTTCTGAAAGAACCCTATGAAAGGATGTTCCACACTGTTTTCCATCCGGCGGGGATGGAGGAAATTTAATGGAGGATCGGCTCATGCAGATCTTTAGAAAAGGTTTCTTTTTTCTATGGTAAGTAACGGGGAAAACAACAAAAGCTGCGAAGAAGATCTAAAGTTGCATGAAGTTACAGATACAAAGAGAATGTATGAAGCAGCGCCTAAAGAGCTTTACTCAAACGAGGCAAAGGCAAACATGAGGGTGCTTTTTGAGATCATCGTGCAATAGGAGTACGAGATCAACGGGCCGGAATACGTTTACAGTTGATCCGGCCCTTGGCCTTTGAAAATGGACGCCGATGACAAAGTTTTAACAACCTATAACAGTGAAGGAAGGGTGAAAAAGATGAAAAGCAAGTTTATGAAATGGATTTCCTGGTGTCTCGTCGTGGCGATGTTTATTGTGGGGATTGTCCCAAATGTGGAAGCGGGATTTGCTCCCTCTGGTATGATCGCACTTTCCGCCGCAGACAGGGCCGCGGACCTGGACACGATACAAAAGGTACTGGAAACAAAGATGGTCGGGGACAGGCTTGGAAAACTGGGATACACGCAGGAAGAGATTAACAGCAGGTTTGCCCAGCTTAGCGACCAGCAGATACATAAGCTGGCGCTCCAGATAGACGAGCTGAAGGTTGGAGGAGATAGCGGCCTTGGCATCGTGATAGCTCTGCTGGTAATAGGCATACTTGTCGTGTTGTTCATCCAGCTTACCGGCCACCGGGTAGTGGTAAGGTAGTGGTAGCTAGATAAAGTGAAGCAAGGATATCCTCGGTCCGTGAATAAGCAGGCATGTGCACCATACCTGCCTGCTTATTTAGTTTCCATCCGGAAACGGTTCTTGTCCGCCCTGGCGGTGTCAATCTACGGGCTTGCTTGTGCGGCGTACGCGGTGTACGCCTCCGCGCAACCCCTTGATTTCCTACCCAGGACGCAAAATCCCTCGTTTCCGAATGGGAAACCAATAGTGTCTCATCCGGCGTTTCCAGATGGACACTATTTATTTTTTTTGCTGTTTACATTGTCCTTGCAAGCCTGTGCTGCCGTCGGGTACGGCACGATGCCTGAAGCAAGGTATAACAGGATTATCCCTGATGTTCCTTTCTATGCTCAGGAGGATTATCAGTGCGGACCGGCGTCTCTTGCCGGGGTGATGAATTACTGGAAGATAGAGGTTGGGCCTGATGATATTGCCAAAAAGGTATACAGCAGAGCTGCGCAAGGGACTCTGAATATTGACATGGTAATTTATCCTCAACAAAAAGGATTGCTTGCGGAACAATATGCAGGTGGTCTGAAGGACCTGAAAAAAAACATAGATTCAGGTTATCCGCTTATTGTGCTTGTTGATTATGGTTTTTGGGTTTATCAGTTAAACCATTTCATGGTCGTTGTCGGGTATGATGAAGAAGGCGTGATTGTAAATTCGGGAAAAGACAAGAGTAAGTTCATACCTGAAGCGGATTTTATGAAGTCCTGGGAAAAGACGGCTTTCTGGACTCTGCTGATAAAAAAACAGTGATGACCCGCTGCATCTTTTACTCTTGTCCGGTCCATGGTGGCGAAATGAAATCCTTTATGAATTTCTCCGTCTTTTTTCTCACACTTCTTCTCTTTACGAGTTGCGCAAGCCTTTTGCCATCCAGCAAGGTCACGGTCAAATCACCCTGGAAGGATTACGACAGCGCCAAATTGGACTATGAAAAAATAATTCCGGGGATCACTACCGTGGCAGAACTTAACAAATTGGGCTTTAATCCTCGTGAAGTGCCGAATATCAGAATCATGAATGCCACGGAGATCATCATCCTGTTCATGCCGTCGCCCTCTATTAAAATAGAGAATTTGGACCCGGGCATTCAAAAATGTATCGAGAGCAAGGACCGCTGCACGGCTTATAAAATTGAACCTTCCCTTCTTGAGAGCAAGCGGATCGGAAATTTCTGGTTGGATATGTTTTCTTTCAAGCGGGATACGGTAGCCTTCGGATGGGAGTTTCGGGGCTTAATCACCATTGTCGATGACTGTGTTACGTACAGAGACCCGTCAGGAGGTCGGCCCGCCATCAGCACGGAAGAAATTCAAAGAAGACCATTAGGCCCTTTGCAAGACATTGGCGGCATAATCCAGGGTGCAACTCCAAGTCTCTTGCGATAGAAGAAAAAAACTGTCCTTAAAAGGGTTTCTACCCTGTTATAAGCCGCTTCGCTAAGCCTCCAAACAATTAAAAGCCGGTACTTTACCACTAAGTGTGGTACAACCTACGAAGGTAGACAAGCTAATCTGCCAGTTTCAGGGAAAGTTATTTCGGAGGTTTGAAAAGTGAAGTTCAGCTCCAAAACCATTTTTGAGAACCTCTCTCGTTTGTGGGTGAGTCTGCGCGGCAAGGGCTTGGCAGAAAAGTTTGCCTGTTCCGAGCCGCCGCTGCGCGCCGAGTTATTCAGCGCCGATCAGATGGAGCACCATGGCAAGACGCTCGCGGGCTTGCACACGATAAGTCCGGGACGCGCTCCGGATCAGCTTCTGACACGTCTCAGGGAGAATGAAGACCTTCTCCTTGGTGTCCACAAGTTGCTGACCGAGGCGGTGAAGGCCAACCGCCGGATTACGCCTGCCGGGGAATGGCTTCTCGACAACTTCTATCTGATTGAAGAGCAGATCCGCACTGCCCGGAGGCATTTGCCCAAGGGGTACAGCCGGGAACTGCCGCGCCTGCTGAATGGTGCGTCGGCTGCTCTGCCGCGCGTCTATGACATTGCGCTGGAGATGATCCTGCATGGCGATGGACGGGTAGATCCGGAGATTCTCAGCAGATTTGCCGCCGCCTATCAGACCGTTACCGCCTTGAAGCTGGGAGAATTGTGGGCCATTCCCATCATGCTGCGCCTGGCCCTGATCGAGAATCTCCGGCGCATTGCCGCCCGGATCGCTGCCGATCGCCTCGACCGCAGCCTGGCCGATCACTGGGCAGACCGGATGACGGAGAGCGCCGCGCAGGACCCGAAGAACCTGATTTTGGTGATTGCCGACATGGCGCGCTCGAACCCGCCGCTGGTGAGCGCCTTTATTGCGGAAATGACGCGCCGCCTGCAGGGG
>Ga0082335_1000709_pt1 | contig 79622 bp, 77 predicted proteins | sample Subgrocontami58m_FD_72375 | JGI IMG/M metagenome (GOLD analysis project Ga0082335, IMG submission 72375) | Subsurface groundwater microbial communities from S. Glens Falls, New York, USA - GMW37 contaminated, 5.8 m (SPADES assembly) (version 2) ... | reverse complement strand
GGGTGATCGGCTCGTCGTTTGCCGACAGCCTGACCGGTTCGGACAATGCCGACCGCCTGGAGGGTGGTAACGGCGATGACGTGTTGAGCGGTCGCGCCGGCAATGACACGCTGGTTGGCGGTGCCGGGGACGACCTGCTGAACGGCGGCGGCGGCGGGGATGCACTGGATGGGGGCGCCGACACGGATACCGCGGACTACAGCGGGGCGGGAAGCCGGGTCGCGGTCGATCTCATCTATGGAGCGAGCTCGTTCGGCTGGTTCGGCGACGTCTACGGCGGGTCTGACGCGATTGGCGATTCGTATGTCTCGATCGAGCGGGTGATCGGCTCGTCGTTTGCCGACAGCCTGACCGGTTCGGACAATGCCGACCGCCTGGAGGGTGGTAACGGCGATGACGTGTTGAGCGGTCGCGCCGGCAATGACACGCTGGTTGGCGGCGCCGGGGACGACCTGCTGATCGGCGGCGGCGGGGATGATACCTTCGTCTTCGTATCCGGGGACGGCCACGATATCGTCAGTGACTTTGTGGCGGGCAACGCGGGCGGCGACCTGATCAGTCTCGGCGGCTATGGCGTCAGCAGTTTCGCGGACCTCGGATCGCATATGAGCCAGGTCGGCAACGATGTTGTCATATTCTTCGACGCCGCCAACCAAATCACGCTGCAAAACGTGCTGCAGTCCAACCTCAACGCACAAGATTTTCTCTTCAGCTGATAGCGATTGGCCATCCCGTGGTCGCGAGCAGCGATAATTTCGTCAATAGTATGAATCGAAATTGCGTACGATCTGCCGTAGATCGCTGTTGGCGACGCGCTTGCTCGGTGCCGGAAACAGGAACTCGTCGAAGATCTTGTAAACGCGGGGGGCGCCGTCGCGAGTCTGCGACTCGAGCAAATAGTCGTAGATCTGCTCAGGAGCGGCGTCGTGAGGCTGCGGCGCCCTGCTGAGGTGCTTGATATCCCATTCCCCGCTGGCGACGTGATAGGCCTTCACGGGATGCGCCGTGCGCTTGGAATCGACCCAACGATCCCAAATGCCGGCCACGATATCTCTTGGCGCCATTCCGGCCATTTTCCGCTCGCTGATGAATTCGAGAATGTCACCGCGCAGGAACGGACCCAGGTATTGCAGATGCACAAGATCAAGAATTTCGCGTGTGCCCGCTGCATTCAATGTGTTGCCGGCCTTTTCGAGTTCCACCATCAGGATGTCCCGGTAGGCGAGATATTTTTCGAACAACAAACGGGCGGAGCCTGCGAGAAACTGATGTGGATGCCAGTCGGCATAGAATTGCGAGGGCGCGGTGCTCCGACTGCAATAGAACACCGGCAACCGAGCGATTTTTCCGGCAATCGCGATAAGCGCGCCGGACAGGAGCTCAGCCAGCAGGAACGATCCGAGATTGAGACCCTTTCCGAAAGCAGCCGCTATGACTTCGCGGCGGGCAACGGCGTAGACGAGGACATCGTAATTCGGGATGAACTTACGAAGGCGCTCAAGCGGTGCATCAGCGACGATCGACGCGCCCTCCTGAGCCATTGAAATCAGATCGATGACGTCGCCGCGATCAGCAAAGTTGAAATACACACCGTGGGCGATCGAAAAATCGGCATTCGCCGAAAGAAATTCCACGCAAATATCCAGGCCGTCGATCATGACGAGATCATCGTCAGCGCACAGCGAGCAGTATGGCGTCTTTACCATTTCCAGCCCAAGATGGAACTTGCGATAGGGATGCAATGCCGAATCGAAGGCGTGGAACGTGAGATTAAGATCGAACGAATTGGCCAGCGCGCGGTTGACCTCTTGAGTGTCCGGCGCGCTCGAATCGAGCACGAGAATCCGAAACTTGGCGCCTTTCCAATCGAGATACCGGAGAAGCCGATTGAGGTCTTTCGGTCGGCTGTGGGTCGGGATGACAAGCGTGTATTCACGCTCGAGCTGATCGCTGCTTCGCACCGCTATGAACTCCGCAACAATATCAGAGAGCCTTCCGCGACGTTTGGACGAGTTGTGGATTCTCGCAACAATTGCCCGTTGACCTCGGAACGGAAGCGCTCCCTAGGACCGGCGACATAATCGATTTCAATCACGTCGTTGTCGGTCACCTGGAAACGCCCCACCCATTTTTCCGGGTGCTGTTGACCGGCACTGTCACGGAAAATCAGGTCAATATTCACGTAACCACCAGCCAAAAAATGATACAGGCCACCAACGAGCAGGCGCACATTGTCGTTCTCGAGGTCTTGACCCTGATCTGGATTCTGTACGGTCCACCTACCAAGGACATTCACAGTCATTGCTACTCCCGGTCTCTTCCAGCACAAGGTGCTTACTTGGACGCCGATTTCAGGCGGCGGATCATAGTGAACAAGTTCAGCGGGTCAATCGACAAGCCGCCGATAGCAAGAACGCCGTATTACCGGCGCTCATTTAGTTGTGATAACCAATTTCTGTAAATAGTTCTATGGAACTTTCTGCTAGAGATGCAACCAATTTGGGCCCTGATGGGCAAGAGCCCAATGCGTTCGGTTCTAGATTGTGATGTCGTCCCGCAGCAATACGGCGCATCTGGGGCGACACGGCCTGATGTGCAATGTGGGTTGTGCGCGCTAGCCTGCACAACGGCGCGATGCTACGCCACGCCGATTAAAATCATGCTGCAAGGTGCCCAAGCGTCAGACGCGATACAGTAGCTAACGCTGCTTCAGCAGCACCACGTCCTTCTCCCAGACCCGTCGATCAGCCGTCGTTGAAACTCGGGAAAGCCGGTCGCTCCCCAGTTCCTCGAAAATCTCCGCGTGAGAGCCGATCAGGTTGACCTCGACCCGCGTTGGTTCGAGCATGTGCCAGGTGCCGTCCCAGGTCTCGTTGTACAGCTTGGATTCCTGGTCTCTATATTGCAATGAAATCTTCACGACGCCCCCGGCGGAGAAGTCGTATGCACCGGCGACCAGCATTCGGTCTGCCGGAGTGTCCATCGCCTCTCCTCGGTCCGGATTCTGCACCGTCCACAATCCGGGAAGACGGTCTTCGAGTGATCGGCTACAGGCGAAAAGTAGCAGGCTGGCCGATGCTATTGCCAGCAGCGATAGGAAGCAACGTCGGCCGACTCCGCGTCGATCTGGGTACTCTTCCGCATGGCAGACTGTGATCCGTGACGCATGCATCGCGCAATTCCCGATTTATTGCCCTATTGAGTTTTCTATCTTCGTTTGTCGCGCGCCAACCTGAGACAAGAGGCCTCGGACGATCGCATCAGCCTTGGCCGGATTAGGCGGACCACAGGCGCGCCAGACCGGACGTTCCGGATCTTGCACCAGGTCGGCGTCGATGGGGCCGCCCAGGGACCAATAGACACCCGGCCGGCCGCCAGCAAGGGCAGCGAGCCCAACCGCATCCAACACGCCGATATGCAGGTGTGCGACCTGTGCCAAGGCTATGGCGTCGGCAAATCCAAATCCTACCGAGCGCACCCGCACGAGCCACGAGAGAGTGTCCTGGATGGGAAAGGGATCGCGGTTGAGCAGGCAGAATTCGACATTCAGAAAGCTGGACTTGATCGCCGCAAGCAGCGGCGCCCATGCATTCAGCGCTGGACCTACGTCGCCGCTTTCAGTTTCCGGCAGGCTGATTGTCACAATGCGCTTGTTGGGAACCGCAACTTTCAAAAAGCTGATTGCCGCGCGCCGCGGGTCATATCGTGCGGCGAACGCCACAGGCGCGCCATTCTTCTCAACTGCCTCACGCTGGTCGGTTGCTACCGGAGTGAGCGCGGAAACTAGGAAATTTTCTTCCAAACGTCGTGCCTCATGCGAGGTGATGACATGCCGCAAGTGCGCATCAAAGGTTGCGTTGTCCCAAAAGACGGAGAAATTGCTGACGACGTCCGATAGGCAAACGAGTGAGAACAAGCCGTCGATCTGCAGATGATGCGCTGCGCCGTCGAGGCAAACCGCGACATCGGCGGGAATTCCCTTCATCTCGGGCATTTTCGCAATCTTGTCCTGCCAGACGATGAAGTCTCGTTGCGCCAATTGAAGATCCGCCGTTCCGACGCGAAACGGAAAATTCTGGCGGAGCATGAACTTACGGCCGCGGTGCTTCAGTCCAGCCTGGGCGTAAAGCAACAAGTGTGGAGCAAGGCTTTTCCGGTTCCACATCGTCCGGTCACGGACAAGCATCAGCAATCTCTGGATTCGCCGGATTGGCCACGCAATCTCCGGATCAGGCAACATCAAGGATGCAGCGTGTGCAGCGAGCCACACCAGGAAAAACGGATATTTCAACAGCCAATGATGCCGCCATCCCTGGCACACAATCAGGGCACGCCGCAGCGGAGAAACGACTAAAAAGAGGTAGAGCCGGCTCATGGGAACATTGTCACAGTCTCGCCCTGTCTCACCCGACCGAAGGCCTCGCGCATGGAGGACTGCGCAGCGCGGCTTTGGCGATAGAGTTGTTCGAACAACCCCAATAGTAAATCGGCATCCTCCCGGCGCCAAACCAGGATCTGGTTGTCGGCGGCAAAAGGATAATGCGGCGAATGCACGGGAACCTCCGCAAACTCGGCGAAGAAGTGCTCGGTGTTCAGAATGACGTAGGGCAGAGCGCTGAACATCGCAGCGCTCGCAAAGCCGCTGGAGCTGCCGATGAAGAGGTCAGACCGGTAGAGAAGGGCGAGCTCATGGGCAAGCCCGAAACCGAGCGCGCGCAACGAAATCACATTCGGATGTTCGCTCAGGCGATGCTCCTGCTCGGCGAAGCTGCCCAGCATGAAGAATACGACTTCGGGATACTTTCGCTCGATTTCGCGAAAGAACGCGTACCATTCCTCCAGCGGCGCATCGCGATAGGTCACCGCCGGACTGGGCGTCAGCGCACTGTTGCGCAAATTCGTGCAGACGACAAAGCGCCCAGACAAATATTTGGCCAGGAATTGGTCCGCCCACCGCTCATAACCGCGTGGAGCGGCAAGCATCGGAAGGTAGCCGTGCGCCTGAAAGAATCGATTGAGCTGCTGGTGGCCGAACGGAAACGTGAATCGCGCGTGCAGATGTTCCAACATGCCGGGCCAGATCGGCATGCCGCTTTGCTTGGCCGACAGCAGCAGGTGATTGAATGTCGGCCGCTCGCGCAGCACGCGGATCGAGCGCACCATCGGACTACACAGGTATGCCGGGAACAGATTGTCGAGATAGGTCGTATAATTGTGCGGCGTGATGAAGCCCTGCGGCCCGGCCGAGGGCCGATCCGGATCGAGCACCAGGACAAGGTCAATGGCCTTCACGCCCGAGTCGAGTGCGACCGTGGACATGTCGACCAGGCTGGTCAGCGCGTCGCCCAGGGCATAGTGCTGGTATGAAAAATCAATAATGCCAAACAGTGCCCTTTCGCCAGGCTGCGTTAATGAGGCGCGAAAGTCGCGCAGACCTCGTATGGCCTTGGCGAGGCGGCTCATCCAACCTGCCCCCTCTGGACTATCGTTTTGGACATTGCGTAACCATGGCATCGAGCAAAACAATGAGGGGGAAAGACGCTCGCCGCCGTCATGCCGCAGGCAGCAACGCCATGTTGGTGGTCACTTTCGGTGCGATATCCATGTCCGATGGCGGCGAGGCGGACGATTGTGATCGATGGATATGAATTTGCAACCCTGCAGATCGCGCTGGCGCCACAGATGTGGTCCTGGCCTTGTCGCGGTCAGAGGCCGTCTGCCTGCACCGCCGCGGCAACATAAAGTGTCACCCCAGCCGGCTTGATGGTGCCTTTGTCGATCAGAAGGCGCACCCAGACTTCGAATGTAGTCGCATCTTGGTCGATCACTTTGGTGACCGTCGCCGTCTGCCATTCGGTTCCGGCGCGGGTGAATGCAATGCCCGCGACGCCCTTACCATCATAAATATAAAAGGTGCCGGTATCGAGTTCGACGGGCGCGCTCGCCTTGTAGGTGATCCGATAGGTAACGGTCTTGCCGCGCAACGCCATAGGATTTTCTGTCACGTTGCCGATGCGCCAGTCCAGAGCCTTCTCAGGCCGTTGCGGTGCCGAGACGATCTTGAGCTCGCACACTGCCGCGGTCTGCGGGTCCGGCACGTCCGAGGTATTTCTGCGCACCCGGACCACGGGGGCCCTGGTTTCGGCATCGTAGCGGTAGACGGTCCAACGGTCTCGATTGAAGCCTGCACCGAGAGCCGTGGCCAGCCCGTCGGACACCTGAAGCGGGCACTCTGACGGCCCCTCCGCCAAATCCGATCGATCATCCGAAATTATAAAGTACGCTGCGATCAAACCAATTGTGACGGCGGGAAGCAGGATCAATAGAAGCTTGCGCATAACTGCAATGACCCCTCGTTTGGAGGAATTGCCATGAAGATCGTTTGTGGCAAATGTAAGTATATCCCGCCTTCAACGTGTTACTGTCAAGAACTCTCGATGCGTGGTCCAGCACAAAAAAGGGCGTCACTGCCTCCGGATTGATTGATCTGCGCCCCCGGGATGTCCTCGGTTTTGGGTTAGAGTCTGTTTTTGAGAGTAGATGGACTTGCGATGGAGCAAGATTTTCTGAAGAGTCGATCATTAACGCCTCTAAAGAGCACGCTGCCTGGCTGTCTGACCAGGACCACTGCGTCGCTTGGCAGATCTATGCAGAATGGCTTCGCTGTGAGCTTCTTCGGCCGGATTCGCGACGATTGCCTAGAGGTGGTCCCACTTTCTGAGACAGCCGGCTAAGGTGGATTCGCCGATGCAGAGGACGAACCACCATGAGGACGCGGAGACGGTTTTCCGGGGAGTTCAAGGCCAAGGTTGCGCTTGAGGCGATCCAGGGCCACCAGACGGTAGCGGAGCTGGCGACCAAGCACGAACTGCATCCGACCCAGATTGCGGCTTGGAAGCGCGAGGCGATCGAGAAGCTTGCCAAGGTGTTCGACGAGAAGGGCAGCGCGCGCGAGCAGAACCGGGACGCCGAGCTGACGAAACTGCACGCGAAGATTGGTCAGCTTGTCGTGGAACGGGATTTTTTGGCCAAAGCCTTCGATCGCTGAGCCTGGATCGGAGGAAGACGATGATTGATCCCGGTCATTCACGGCTCTCGATCGTGCGCCAGTGCGAGCTGGCGTCGATCTCGCGTTCCTCGTTCTACCGCGAGCCCATGCCGGAGGGCGCCGATAATCTGGTTCTCATGCGTCTCATTGACGAGCAGTTCCTGGAGACGCCCTGGTACGGCTCGCGGCAGATGGCGCGGCAGCTGCGACGCAACGGAGCGGGTAGCGTTGGGCGCCATCGTGTCCGTCGGCTGATGAGCAAGATGGGCTTGGCGCCGATCTACCAGCACCCGAAGACGAGCGAGCCGCATCCGCGGCACAAGATCTATCCGTATCTGCTGCGGCATCTGACCATCGAGCAGCCGAACCGGGTCTGGTGCGCGGATGTCACCTACATCCCGATGCGGCGCGGCTTCCTCTACCTCGTCGCCATCATGGACTGGGCCAGCCGCAAGGTCCTGGCCTGGCGGCTGTCGAACACGATGGACGCCGAGTTCTGTGTGGCGGCGCTGGAGGAGGCGATTACCCGTTACGGCAGGCCCGGCATCTTCAACACCGATCAGGGCAGCCAGTTCACCAGCTTCGCCTTCACCAACACGCTGATCGACGCCGGCATCCGCATCTCGATGGACGGCCGTGGCCGCTGGATGGACAATGTCTTCATCGAGCGGCTGTGGCGATCGCTGAAATACGAATGCGTGTTCCTCAATGCCTTCGAGACCGGCAGCGAGGCACGAGATGGGATCGGTCGTTGGATCGGCTATTACAACGCCGATCGACCCCACTCGGCCTTCGGCGGAAGGACGCCCGACGAAGTCTATGCTACGCAGGCAAACGAGGAGAAATTGGCGGCGTAATAAAACCCAGAATCCACCTTAGCCAAGCCGCCAAATTGTCCCCGAAACCGGGACCACCTCTCCTCGACGAGCACCGGTTCACGATCCTCAGCAGGCGTGCAAGATCATCGAAGAATAGAGGGTCGATTACGACACCGTGCCGGCACATATGAGCCTAAATGGGCTCACCCCAACCGAACTTGCAACACGCCCTGCCAGAAGGGCCTAACCAGAACTGACTCTCCCTATGAAGGAGGACAGATTGGGGAGCAGGTCCAGCATAGTTTCAATTGTAGCTCCGTCAAAGGCCATCTACCTCCACCGCGGCGCTCAAATATAGCGTTACGTCGGCGGGCTTAATTGTGCCCTTGTCGATCAGAAGGCGCACCCAGACTTCGAATGTAGTCGCGTCTTGATCGATCACTTTGGTGACCGTCGCCGTCTGCCATTCGGTTCCAGCGCGCGTGAATGGAACGCCCGCGACATTCTTGCCATCATAAAGATAGAAGCTGCCGGTATCGAGGTCGACGGGCGCGCTCGCTTTGTAGGTGATCCGATAGGTGACGGTCTTGCCGCGCAACGCCATAGGATTTTCTGTCACGTTGCCGATGCGCCAGTCCAGAGCCTTCTCGGGCCGTTGCGGTGCCGAGACGATCTTGAGCTCGCACACTGCCGCGGTCTGCGGGTCCGGCACGTCCGAGGTATTTCTGCGCACCCGGACCACGGGGGCCCTGGTTTCGCCGTCGTGCCGGTAAATCGTCCAGAGTTCCGGATCGAAGCGCTTACCGAGAGCCTTGGCTAGTCCGTCGGACACCTGAAGCGGGCAGTCGGCAACGTTGGACATTTCTGTTCGATCCACTGATAGGATAAAATAACTACCGAGCAATCCGCCAATAATTGCTGGGGTTAGAGGAAGGATGAACTTTCGCATGGCGATTAGTCCAGTTAGTAATGTGAGAATTCGGAGAAGAAAGCCCAATAGCGGACGCTTCCAATCTGGTAAAGTGTCCACAATTATTGCTTGAGGGTGCTTATATAGTGTCGCTCTATCCGATTCGTAGTTCCTGTTGCTTCGGCGGCTCAGCGAGCATGTCAGATCGAATTGTGCCACGCGCAAAATTCCAAGACCATCGAGAACGAAAGTTCGAATACGCTTTTCATCGAGCCAAACTTCAGTCATTTTGCGACCGGACTTGCCTCACAAGCTGGCTAGAAATGAAACCGTGTCAATTCAATGGGATATGATGAGGTAGAGATGCGCAGCAGCATAGGAACTTGCGGAGATCACCTGCAACTACTGATTTCTTGTCATGCGAGATGATCTTCATGCATTGCCGTCGGGATCGCACGAACTCAGATCGTTAGCATGAGTATCCAGAACAGATTGGTCTACACTCTTGTTTGGGGTCTATTTCTGTTTTGGTCCATCGTCGGAATCAATCGTATATCTGATTATATTATTGGTGGTATCTACTCCAACACGGACGGCGATTGGGCGCTCTGGAGCGCTGAAAGTATTCTTCGTTTTGGCCGCGTTTTGGATCTGAGCCCCTTCAATATTTTCTCGGGTATGGGCTCTATGTTCTTGCCCAATCTACCGTGGCTGAATCCGGCTGCCTTGAGTTTAGGTCTGCCATTCGAATCTCACACGGTTCAAGTCATTTCCTATGTGGTCTACGGAGCAGAGCTTGCGATTTCGATCATCGTTTTGGCGCGTGCCATAGGATGCTCAACATTGCAGGCCCACTTGGCCGCACAGGTGCATCTAATCTTGCTGTTTCCACCTTTCTCGGCGGTTTTTCAACCGGTCGAATGGTATTCGGCTGCGCCGGTGTATGCGCATCTGACTTCAATATTGAATATTGCTTTTGTCCTATTCATGCGCTGTGGCGAACCTGCATCACTCCTAAGGAATATTTCTCTGTCCGTTGGCTTGTTGCTGTTGATCACTGTCGGAGTGCTGTCGGCGCCATTTAGCTTCGTTTTCTTCATTCCACCCTACGCATCGGCAGCGTTGGCCTTAGGCTGGTGGCGATCGGGTGCGAATTCAGAATTTTTCTGGAAGATTTCTACCGTTGTAGTTACGGCGTTGCTGCTGCTTGCTGCGGGAACGGCTGATTATTACGCTGGTACGGTGGCCGCGGTGGCGCGTACACCCTCCTCGCATGTCGACTGGGCAACGATCCTGTCAATTGATGGCTGGATTCGTATGTTGAACATGTCCAATATTTGCAACGATCCTAGAACACTATTGTGCCGAGGCAACCCGCTCTTGCTCTTCCAAGTCTTGGCGCTCTTGGGTGCCTTCATCTGCGTAGTTCTCAAGAAGGACCGCATCCGGCATATTGCTATATCGTTTATTTGCTACGTGGCGTTCGTCCATATCTACGCGATCCCATACCAGCTGAAGCTTATTGGTCCCATGGGGGCGCTTTCCGTGCACTTCCTGATGTGGTCGAGTTACACTTTCAGCGCCGTATTTGCGGTCATTGCTGTCACTGCATTCGTCTCGTCGTTGCTTCAATCTCCAAGCACTGGACCGATCCGGACGCTTATTGAACGAATCGGTCCGGGGCTAGCAGATATGCGGGCGCCCGTCTCCCGGCGATCGACAGCCGCTGCGATGCACGCCATTGCGCTTCTCATTTTACCTCTGGCGGCGACATACCTCTGGCATCGGGACCGAATTCCATCGCAGCCCAAACCGGAGCCACTCCAGGTCGGCCCTATTGTTCAGTATCTTGTTGCGCAGACAAGCATCGATCTTGGACAAAGCTTTCGCGGATATACAGCCTTGCATCTTACCGATCCAACTAAAGAGATCATTGCTATGGCGCGGGGCGCGCACACGGTCGAGCCCCTTGTCTCTGTCTACGGTCGATCGTTCCTTCGAAGCAAATTCGGCAATTCATTTACCGAAATGGATCTATGGCGATTCAACATTCCAACTTTTGACGAGTATGGCCAATGGATTTCAAGGCAATCACAGATATTCGTCAGGCATTTCTTGTTGCCACCTGAAATGTTCAATGTATTTCTCCATCCAAATTTTCTTCGCGTTTTCGCGTTGGATGTCGAGATACTCAAGGTTCTTGGCGTTCGTTTTTTGATCACCGACGAACGTATGGAGGATGCTCGCCTTTCCCTCCGCTTGACCCAACAGGGTATTGGTAGGAGACGTCTCTATCTCTACGAAATTGCGGGGGCTAACCTCGTGACCTACAGTCCGACCCAAATCGTTCAAGCAGCAACATTGTCGCAAACGGTCGATGCTATTCGAGAAAATAGCGGAGATTTTGATCGAATTGTTGTAGTAACTCATCCTATCCAAAAATCGTTCGTCCCGGTACGCGATGCAAAGATGTCGCTCATCCAGGATGGCGTTCACGTTTCGGCTGTGAGTGACGGGCACTCCGTTCTGTTGCTGCCGATTCAATATTCAAATTGCCTGCGTGTATCACATGTGAATGGTGGCGATGATTCAGCGGACGTCAGACTGCACCGCGCCAACTTATTGCAGACCCTAGTTGAATTTAACAAACGTCTTGAAATTCACATAAAATTCGAGTTTGGCTTATTCGGAAATGGCGCGTGTCGTATTCGCGACGGCGCGGAGCTTGATCTTCTTTCGGTACCTCTAGCTACACAGATGCGGCCGAATGACCAGGGCTGAGGCATTGGCAAAAAGCAAATGGGCTCTTATTGGGCTGCCATTGCTTGTTGCTGTTGGAGCGCTTGTCCTTGGAAACCGCACCGTTCCATCTTCCAATCGTCTTCCAGTCGATTCGGACTATGCGTGTCCAATTTGGCTATCGCATGGAACGGAGGGCGTGCCGGACCAACCCGCGATTGTGAATTGGAAAGTACGAACTATCGGCTTTCCAATCCCGGTTATCGAGGTCAAAGACGATATGGTCGATGGTGTGCGCGCATGTAGCGTCAAGATTGTCCAAATGCCGAATGCACCTGATCAAAATAGTGAGTGGCGCATGGGACATGAGTTCCTTGGCTTGCGCCGATTTGAGGGAAAATCCGTGCTCGTAACGATGAGACTGCGCGGGCTAGAAGCCGCTCGCCCAAGTTTTGCTTCGGTCATTGTGAGCAATGGTGAGAAGATCCTAAAACAAGACATCGGCGATTTAGGGCCCGACTGGACGACAGTTAATATTGTCGTGCCCGCGGAGTTGTCCGCAAGAATGCTCGGCTTGTGGTTTCAGGTTCAATTCGGAGACAAAGCCACCGATTTGGTCGGGTCGACAATATTTTTCGTGGCGGTGCTCAAAATTCTTCCATGATGAAGCAGGATACCAATTCATCGCCGGTGAAATGTTCGAACGGCCACGGGCTGGATAAATTCTTTGACGTATACGTCATTATTTCGTGGTGCGTTTTTGCGTTTTTCTGCGTCTACACGCTGTTTCATACATTCAACAACACGACGCGCGGTATCTATTCGCAGACCGATGGCGAATGGGCCGCTTGGAACGCAAAATTTATTGCGGAGTTTTCTGGATTCCTAAGTTTTAGTCCCTTCAATTTTTTCAGTGGAATGGGCTCGATCTATTTGCCGAATCTACCATGGCTCAATCCGGGCGACTGGCCACTCATGCTATCGGTGTCTTCGCGCATCGCATATGCGGCGTCCTATATCGTCTACGGTGCTGAGTTGGCACTATCAATCGTCGTTTTGGCTCGAATGCTCGGGTACAGTCTGGCTATCGGTACGTTCGCCGCTCAACTGTACATTTTTCTATTATTTTCGCCCTTCAATCCAAGCGATTGGGCATTTTTTCAAGCTGCGCCGGTGAATGCTCAGATTATTTCTATCCTGAATTTTATGTTGGTCCTATTGATCGTCTGTGGTCGTTCGACCGATTGGCGCAAGAATGTTCTGTGCGGCCTCGGCGTATCGGCTTTAGCTTTCGCCGGAATCACGACCGCCATGGTTACGTTCGTATTTTCTGCGATCTCATACTGCTTTGCGGGCCTCGTAATTATGTTCGCTTCGGCCTGTACGCGGCGAGAAATTGCTTGGAAAACGGGCGCAGCGATAGCCGCCGTTCTTGCCTTTGTCCTGTTCGGGTTTCCTGAATTGTACCTTGGCACAGGTATGATGTCAGCGCGCGTTAGCAGAGGTGTGCCCGATTTATTCAATCCCGATCGATGGCAGAACGCATTCCAAAATCTTAATATGTGTAGCAATCCATTGGGATTGTGGTGCAGGAACAATCCGATTGTTGGCCTACACATCGCTGGCGTGCTTGGAGCAATCTGGTCCATCATAGTTGGAACTCGTCTGCAGCGTGCGCTAGCGATTTGGTTTTTGTGTTTTGTAGTTCTACTGCAGCTGTATGCGTATGCTTATTTCGGCGGAATGTTAGGTCCATTGCATGTCGTTTCTGTCCACATCCTCGTATTCGCCTGTTATGTATTTTATTCCATTTACGCGGCTTCATTGTGGGAAGTTTTCTTAGCCATCGTTGGTCGAGTACCAAAGCTGCGGGCGGAACTGGCGGCCGCCAGCATTGCGCTCATCGTGTTCGTAATTCCGCTCATCCAGGCGCAGCGATGGACAAAATTATTGCGCTTACCGCTTGAGCATCCGTCTGACGTCGATCGCGGACTCATCCTGGGGCTGCTCAAAAATGAAGCGGCAATCAAACTTGGCGGAATATTCAAGGGGTATACTGCGACGTACATCAGCGACGGAGAGGGAACTCTTCGACGCTTGGCTCCAATTTTGAAAAATCCGCCACGACTGAACGTGCTTGATTACAGCGTCTATACAAACTCACGCCTGCACTTGCGAATTAAGACCGGTAACATGCACATCTACACTGATCTTTGGAATTTTGGAATTCCCACGCTCGAGGAATATGGGCAGTGGATTTCGCGCCAATTGTTCCTGTTTGTCCAGACGTTGTTGGCCCCTCCTGAGGCGCAGCCTTTTCCATCAAGCGTCCATATTTACAAGCTAGATATTTCAGTCCTCAAGTTTCTTGGGGTTCGCTTTCTGATTACTGACACGCCATTGTCCGATCCGTCAGTGATTCTCCGTGCGAGCATTGAGCAACCCGATCTCCTTTTGGACCTTTATGAAATAAAGGACGCGAATATTGCTACCTACAGTCCAACCCACCCCATTCTCGTCCGCTCAGCAAGTGACTTCTTCCGTCGCGTGCGAGAAGATCCTGGGCAGCTCCGCAGGAACGTGTTTGTTTTCGAACCAATTCAGGGTACATTTGTGTCGGCGCGCGATGGCATCGTCACCCTCATCCGAGGCGGTATTCATCTGCGCGCCGAAAGCGACGGGCGTGCGCTTCTCCTGTTGCCGATTCAGTATTCTCATTGCTTCCGTATCAGTGGAACCGAGAATGTCAAACTCCATCGGGCCAATCTGATCCAAACCTTGGTTGAATTTGACCGCATTGTCGACGTTGACATCAAAATGGAGTTCGGCCTATTCGGCAACAGCAAGTGCCGCATTCGCGACGGCAAGGAACTCGACCGGATACTAATGCCGTAGACCACGTAGCTGACAAAGGCGGCAAAGGCCGATGACGCGGGTTGCAGTAAGAGCCTACAAAGTGAGCTAGGGTTGCCGTAGCCGTGGACGCAGCTGGATGAAGCAGTTTCTTATTCTCGCAAAGCTTGCAGTTGCCGGGGGCTTGCTCTGGTTTGTTCTGCATAATGTGGGAATCGAAAAGGTCACCATCCGCATGAGCGGGGCTGACAAATTGCTCATCGTGCTGGGAATTGCACAACTCTCGATACAACCGTTGCTCGGGGCGTGGCGCTGGCGGATCGCTCTTTCGGCGCTCGCGAATCCGTTGCCCTTCGGACAGCTTTGCCGCATCACCTATATCGGAACATTCTTTGGACAGATCTTGCCCGCAACCGTCGGAGGCGACGGAATTCGTATTTGGCTCGCGTACAGAGACGGCTGTTCGGTCAAGAATGCGGTGAGCAGCGTTGCGATCGAGCGGCTGATCATGCTTCTGACACTGATACTCATGGTCACGATCACTGCACCGTGGCTTGCTTCACTACTCCAGTTCGGGCAGCTCGCGGTTTTGGCCCCGGTGCTGCTTATGGTTGGCGTGATTAGTCTCATACTTTTCATAGCGATTTGCGGGCGTGATCCAGGCGCATTTCGCTGGCAGATGCTGCGCGGCATGGGTCACCTTGCTGCTGCCACGCGGCAAATCTTCTTCAACATTCCCGCGACGCTCTCGCTCGTTGGATTGAGCATCGTGAGCTACCTCAACATAATATTGACGGTTTTCATCTTTGCATGGGCCGTTGGACAGGCTGTGTCCTACGTGTGGTTCCTCGTGCTGATCCCGCCCGTACTTCTTGCCAGCACATTACCCATTTCGACAGGCGGCTGGGGAACCCGTGAGCTCGCGATGGTCCTGGTGCTACGCGCGGTGAATATCGATGGTGATGCCGCGCTCCTGGTTTCCGCCTTGCTGGGTTTGGCGAGTGTCGTCATAAGCCTGCCAGGAGCCGTCTACTACGTATTGCGCTGGTCGAGCGGCCGAGAACGACCTCCGTTAACCGGATCAACGGTCTCCGACGCGCCCGGCGGTGCAGGCGGCAGGGCATAACTTCCAATGATCGGGGCCGCTAACGCCTCCAATGTCTACCGCGCCATGCGGGTTGATTGCTGAAACTGCCGATGCTTCACTGGGACTGCTGACAGCAGCGCAGGTAAACCTGATATGCCCCCTTTCGATTTCACAGCGTCTGGCGCGGTCGTCGCGGCCCTCGCAGTGGCCATCATGTTCCCCGCGATCCTATTTGCCGCAGTGCGTCAACGCTCAATCAGCGGCCGGAACGCCTTGCAGTTTCTCCTTAGCGCAACTTTCGCAATCGCTTGCTGGGTCACGGCCTCGTCCTACTTTGGCGGGCCGTTCCTCGATCATTGGATCGACTGGGTCGTCGGGGCAATGCTGCTTGGCGGTGCTCTCCTGATCTATCTTGAAATCTGGGCGCTGCTGTCCCGCGGTTACACTCTCGGACTAATGCTGACACTGCATAAGGCGCGATCGCCGGTTTCGACAGCGGACCTGGCGCGCAGTTACCGTGGCGGATTCGGCTTGGACTGGATCATGCAACACCGGCTGTCCGGGCTATTGGCGACCCGGATGGTCCGCCTCGATGGCGATAATGTCTCCCTGACCCGCTATTTGGGAGTTCCTGTTGCCTGCATCTACAAGATCCTAATTCAGATCCACGGCTTGCGACGAACTGGATAATGGCAACCTCATTCCTGATCGGCGGGTGCGGCTTCCTTGCCTATTTTGGCATCGTTGTGATGTTGCTGCGCTGGCTTCGTCAGCTTGCTCCCGCCGTTGTCGCGGTCGGTGCCGCTGTGGCGGTCTATGGCTCGATTCTGACGCTTGCGATGCTATTCGACATCAGGCTCATGTTTTGGCCATTGTCCGCCACCTTCTGGTTCCTGGCGATTTGCTATCTGATGCTTTTCGGAGCGATGTATAAATCGGTGTCGTTGCGGATTCTGTGCGACCTGTTGGAGCGTCCTGGCCGCTGCGAGCGTCAATCGGCCATTTTGGCGCGCTACATCGAGAATGAGAGCTTTGCGAACCGAATTGCGGTCCTGCTTGCATCGAGCTGGGGGATCGAAAGGCAAGGCGGCATCGAGCTCACCGACAAGGGTCGAAAAATTGCGGCCGTTGTCGGATGGGTGCAGCGTCAGTTTCGGATCGAGCGCAGCGGCTAGGCTTTGAGCGAAGGTGCGGGCAGTGGCGCGGTTGATGGAAATTTCTCACCCCAATGGACACCACACGCCGCCGTTAAACTCGGTTGAGCTCGATATCACCTTTTTCGTGCCTTGTTACAACGAGCAGAATAATGTCGTTGGCGCGATCGAGAAGCTGGTCGAATTGGCAAGACGACGGCAACTTTCCTATGAAATCTTGATCTTCGACGACTGCTCCAAGGACCGTACGGTCAAAATCGTCAAGGATTACCAGCGAGCGCATCCTGACTTGCCGGTCAGGCTGTTCGCCAACGAGATCAATCGAGGCGTTTCGCGCAACTTCGTGGAGGCGGCATTCCAGGGACGGGGAAAGTACATCCGTTTGGTATGCGGCGACGATATCGAACCGCTCGAAACGCACTTGCGGATCCTGAAATGCATGGGTGAAGCCGATATCATCGTTCCTTATTTCACCAAGATAGAGGGTCGAAAGCTCCATCGGCATATTGTTTCGCGTCTTTACACCGCGGCTGTCAACGTCGCGAGTGGATATTCATTGAAATACTACAATGGCTGTCCGATTTATCGCAGATACGATGTCATGCGATTTCACGTCGAGGCTACCGGTTTTGGCTATCAGGCCGAATTCCTGACGCGCTTGCTGCACGAAGGGAAGTCCTATATCGAGGTGTCGGTCGTCGCCATCGATCGTGAAGGTTCCGGCTCCATCAATCTTCGGAATTTTATTTCGGTTGGCCACTCGCTTCTCAAAATCGCGCTTCGCCAGGTTAGGGTGTATCTGTTTAAGTAGGCAAAGCTAGGAACGTATCTCGCGCATTTTTCGATCGGAGTTCGGAATGGCCTCGGTCCATATTGATACTGACTGTCCGGATAACGAGGAAATCGTTTTGTCGTCTTACCTCAAGCGGGCGGCCTGCCCCTGCTGTGGCGCTTCCGTTGAGCGTGCAAATCCGAAGGTTTCGTCGCGGCCGCCGGCGGAGAATCTAGACCTGGCTGAGCACGGCCGGTTTCTCTCCGGTTACTCGGCAAAGCGCGTGTTCTTTACGTTCTGGGAATGCAGCCAGTGCAGCGCATTTTATTGCCCGGTGTATTACACGCAGAGCCAACTCGACATGCTCTATGGCCGCCAAGCCGAGAACATGTCGGAAGCCCCATTGGTTGCCCGACGCAAGACCCAAGAGGCCTATGCGAACCTGCTTCGCCGCCATAGTCGAATGGCGGGTGGCTATCTGGAGCTTGGAGCGGATATCGGCTTATTTGCCGAATATTTCGCTCGTCACGGTCAATTCCAGCATTTCGCGCTCTATGAACCAAATCGGGAGGTACACGATCAATTGGCAGAATGCTTGCGGTCGCAAAACATCGCCATTCGCAGCAACGATTTTTCAGCCGCGCACCTTCCGGCGGGGAGCGTGTCAACGGCGGCGATGATCCACGTGTTCGACCATCTGCTCGATCCCCGCCGGATGTTGCGCGAAATCTGGTCCGTGCTCGAACCTGGCGGCGTGCTGCTGATCGTGACCCATGACGTGCAATCGGCGTTGGCCAAACTGCTGGGGTCGCGTTGGCCGCCCTTCACGCTCCAGCATCCACAGCTTTATTCGCGACAATCTTTAGCAGAACTTGCGCGCTCGGCCGGCTATGAGATTGCTGAAATTGTTAAGACGGAGAACTACTTTCCGCTGACCTATCTAGCGAGAGCTGCTTTCGCCGTGCTGGGATTGCCCCTGTCGTTCTGTCCGAATTGGGAGAGACCGATGGTCGGGGTGAAGTTGGGAAATATCGCGGTTGTCACGCGAAAGGTTTAACCCGATAGAAGTGTTTCTCGAAATGTGTATTCATTCGATCCGGTAACGACTGGATGATTTCATCGAAGGTATGATGCGGCGAAATTGTGACCAAAATCTTTTCATATATGTCGACTGCGGATACGTTTTCAGCAGATTAGAGTATCCTGGACAATACAAGAGGTGTTGCGATAAATTCCGTGCAATTGAATACTCTGACGCTTGGCTACCCGCGCTTTCGATGCAACGAGATTAGCGCTTCATGTTCCGACGAAATGCTGTAAAATTTGTTGGTGGCCTTTTCGTGGTCCTGGCATCCTTTTGGATTACGCTCAAAGGCCTGGACTATTATGATGTGGTTGTCAGCACATCGGTACGTCAGGATACGCAGCCACCCGGCGCTCCGATCGCGACATTTGGTGATAGCGCCACATCAGAAAAGTCCTTTCGGGACACGACACGATTCCAATTCAAAGGCCAAGGCTACACCACGATTGAAGGCACAAAGGACCTCAGGTGCCTCACTTCTAGATGTAATTTTTCGCTGACGGTGGAATTTGGTGATCTGAACCCCGGCAACACCCAACTGCTCATCGGTCAATCCTTTTCTGGCGAACCCGGCTGGCATCTGCTCTTTGTCGGTGCGCAATTGATTCTGCAGACCGATGGCGGAGCGATTCAAATAAGCGCTCCCTTTAAGCCCGAGCTGCGACGACGCTATAAGATCGACATTACGAGTAGTGAAGAGGAAGTCACCATCTCTGTTGATAATAACACGGCTGCCAAAAGCAAACTGAGACCGTTCACTGATGTCAATCGAGATATCAGCGTCGGCGGCAGGCCGGGAGCAAGTCCGCTCGGATTGAACGGCGAGATCACGAATCTTCGCATTACCAAGCGCAATGCTTAACAATTATATGATCACGACTTGGCTGCGATCAGAATTCGCTCTGCGGCAAAATCGGCTCGACCATGATGGCTTCAGCTGGGCGTAATCCCGGCCACCTACTGTACCAGTTTGTTGCGAGTCAGCACTTCAGTCACCGCGTCGGAATAGAGTTCCATGCCCCATTCGGAGGGATGGAAATTGGTCTCGGAGGCGTTCATGCGCTCGGGCCGTTCGACCGGCATCTTGATGTAATCGGTCGTCTTGTAGATCGTCTTGCCGGTTGTTTCCTCAAGGCTCTTGAGCAGCCTCTCCTCATGGAAGTTTGTAATGTACTCCTTGCCTTCCTTGATTTCGGGATAAAAGGCATTGTGGAAAATAATGTACGGCACGCCGGTTGCTTGAAGCGCACGAAAACTTTCCATAAAGCGCTTGTCGTCGGCGTAGCTCGCGATCTGCAGACTTGGGAAGGAATATGTGCTGGTCACGCCGATAAACGGATCGCCGCGCCGCACTCTCGCGAACAGGTAGGAATGCTTCAGCGTCCAGATGTCGGCCTTTCTCCTGCCGCCCGGCTTGCGTGCGTTTTGATAGGCGTCCTCGATCTCTTCCAGCACCGTGTCGCGCCGGTCGGTATTCTTGATGGCTTCACACCATTCGCGCGTCGCCTTTGAATTGACCACGAACGTCTCGTAGGTGGTCTCGATATCAGGATTGGGACTAGGTTGGAACGTGGTGAGCAGCCGCTGCCGGCCATTTACGATCGTGTCAGCCCGCCAGGTTCTTATCCGTGCGAGATCATTGGTGATGAAGGCAATGATGACGAGATCTGGCTTCCACTCCGCCGCTTTCGCTGCGGCCAAATCGAACATTTGCAGGATGCCGTAGCCGTCGCGGCCAAAATTCAGCACGTGCACCGGCTTGCCAAGCCGCTCCTGCAGTTTCGTCTGCAATAGCAGCGGCCACGTCTTGTAGTTCAGATTGAACACCGCGAAGGAATCGCCGATCACCATGATCTTGACTGCGGCATCCTTGTAGTTGCCGACGATCGGGCCGATTGTACCGAGTTCATTGATGACGTTGATGGTGCTGCAGCCGTTCACCTTGCCGTTCTGAATATTGGTGTAATTGATCACCCGGCCCGGCGGATACCCGTAGCCAAACTTTTCATCATAGATCCAATGCGACTTGTCGTAGACACCGAGCTGCTCCACCGGCGGTTCATGGAAGCGCTCGGGAACGTCGCGATAAAGCAGAAACCGGTAGCCGGCCTCGGACAGAATGAAACCCACCGCCAAGCTGACCACCACCAGGATCGCGTCGGCCAACATGCCGATTTTTGGATTTTTCACGCTGCCACCTTTGTCCTGAAATTCCGTTTGCAACTCAAATCGGCCACCGGCCGATCAAAGCCGTTGCGGTTCCCGACCCTTGTGTCTATCGTCCATCGGGGCCGTTTGCAACGGCGTTTCGTCCAAGCAGGCGTGGTCTTGCTCCCGGCTTGTTTCAATTGGCGCCGTCCCCTATCTTCGTTGTCTCAAAAGAGCGCGATAATCAGAATTCGCCGATCCCATGGCTTTTGTTGACATTGCCGACGCTAGAATTGAATTTCCCGTCTATAGCGCCGACACGCGCTCGCTGCGTGCGAGTCTTCTGCACCATGGCAGCGGTGGAAGGCTGCGGCGAGAAGCCGGCAAGCGCGTGACTGTGCTGGCGCTTGATGGATTGACATTGCGCGCCGAGTCCGGAGACCGCATCGGCCTTGTCGGCCGGAACGGTTCGGGCAAGTCGACCCTGTTGCGCATGATCGCCGGCATCTATCAGCCGGTTTACGGCCGTATCGAAGTGTCCGGCCGCGTCTCAGCGCTACTGAGCGGGTGGTTCGGCGTCGATCAGGATCTGACCGGCCTGGAAGCAATTGACTACGGCTGCCTGCTGCAGGGGCTTTCCCAAAGCGACATTGAGCGTGTCAAGCCGGACATCATCGAATTCAGCGAGCTCGGCGACTATCTCTCGGTTCCGGTCCGTACCTACTCGGCGGGCATGAAGGTGCGGCTCTCGTTCTCGATCGCAACTTGCTTCGTGCCTGATATCTTGCTGATCGACGAAGCGATCGGCGCCGGTGACGCGCATTTCTTCGCCAAGGCACGCAAGCGCGCTCTCGAATTTATCGGGCGATCGCACATTCTTTTCTTTGCCTCGCATTCCTTCGACATGATGCGCGAGGTGTGCAACAAGGCGATTCTGCTGGAACATGGTCGCGCAACATGCATTGGCACGCTGGAGGAGGTGCTGCATCTCTATGCCAAGACCATTGCCGAAATCGATCCGCCGGCGGCAACCCCAACGCGACCTCCTGCGGTCGACGCCGCACTCGCCGCCTGGCAAGGCCAACTCCACGGTATCTGGATGGCAAATCCAAAGATTCCCGTGGGCATTTTGGCGCTTCCTGGTGCAAGCGCGATCACGCAGGGTCGCTATCATCTTGCCGCGGACGGCACGGCTCAAATCGAGCTCACGCTCAGCAACGGCACTGGGCAGCAATGGAACGAAACCCATGCCGGCCGTTTCGAATCGTCAACGCCCGGCCGTCTCATGATCACCTATGGCGAATTCCGAGAGGTATTTGCACTTGGTCACGGTGGTCTTCTGTTGCGCATCGAATCCAACCGGCCGACCTGGGAAACACGGCTTGAGCTTTGCAAGTCCTGACGGCACATTCGTTAGGAGCGGCGTAACTTGACGATTGCGAATAGTGTTAGGTCGCGCATCAACCGTGTCATTGCCACCGGCCAGCTCAATCGCCGCCCACGTTTGTATTCGCGCACCTTCCAGAGAAAATACGGAAACATAAGGTCCCAGTCACGTGGCCGGAACAGCATGACGCGCAGCATCAGCGCGCCAAACGGCGAGAAATAGCACGGGCAGCTTCGGAAAAAGGCACGAACATCATGCCATTGACGTTCGCGCAGCAGGTCGAGATGAGTGGTCAGCACCTGACGCTGGCGCCGTTCGTCATTCATTCCGCCCTGTGAGAACGACCCTTCATGCGCTCGGATCAGAGCCAGTGTCTCTGGAACGACGCAGGCGCCGTATCGGATCGCAACGGCATAGAAGGCGAAGAGATCTGAATGCCAAGCCAAAGCTGGTACGAAAAGGTCGCAGTTGATCAAGGCATCAAAGCGGCAGACGATCGAATTCCCATAGATTGCCAAATAGTTTTGCCGCATGCGTTCTCGCAGCACGGCCGGCGACATGTATTCTGGCAGATTCGACAAATCGAAAATGTGGGCGATATCGGGATTGGTCGCGAAACGTTCGGTGATCTCGGTATCGCCCTTGATCTGCGTCACCTCGGAGAAACAGAGGCCGGCCTGCGGATGGCGATCGAGGGCAGCAAGGGATTTTTCGAGGAAGTTGGGCAGCAGCCGGTCGTCGGCAGCCGCCCAGACGACGTACTTGCATTTAACCGCCCCGAGCGCGCGGCTGATCGAAAATAGCGCACCACGATTGCTCGAATTACGCAGAAACAGCAAATTCTCGTGCTGGCGCCGAAATTCCTCGATCACCTCGGAGCTCCCGTCGGATGAGCCGTCATCGATGACGATCACTTGATCGGCGGGACGAGTCTGCGCAAAGATCGCCCCGAGCGACTGCGGCAGATACCGGGCGTGATTGTAGTTCGTCAGAATGATGCAGACGGAGTTCTGAGGCATTGGATTTCAGGATAGCTGGAGCACTATTGAACGACGCGAATATACATGAAACACCGAAACGGTTCCGCTGGAAATAGCACAGAATTTCGTGTACGAACCAACCTATGGTCAACATATCTAGCATATTAAGTTGGTTCGTGCCTCCCTTGCGGCGCATGCAAGATGAGCAAGCCGCGCTTGCCGCAGACCGGGCGAAACTTGGCCGGCGAGTGGATGCGCTCGAGGGCGAGCTGCTCGGTTTTGCGGCGCGCCAGCCGAAGGCACCACCAGTGCAGCCTGAAGTGGAGGTGCCAACGCCGTCGCCGACCTCGGTCATGGTCGGCGGACGGCCGCGCATGACGTTCTATATCGACATCATCAGCGGCTGCAATCTTCGATGCCCGTCATGTCCGGTATCCGACAAGCCAAGCCGGAACGGGACGCCGCCGGTACGCGGACTTATGACAAAGGAATTGCTGCGGAAGATTCTCGACAAGGCAACCGCCGAATGCTCGATAAGCAGCGTCGGGTTGTTCAATTGGACCGAGCCGATGCTGCATCCCGATGTGGCCGAATTAGTCACGACTGTGAAGTCCTACGGCTTGTTCTGCTCGATTAGCTCCAATCTCAATGTCCTGCGCGACGTTGATGCCGTGCTCTCAGCGGGACTTGATTGGTTCCGGGTTTCAGTGTCCGGATTCACGCAGGAGAATTACGGCCATACCCACCGCGGCGGCGACATTGATGTGGTCAAGGCCAACATGCGGGAGCTTGCGGCCGCCAGGCGACGCACGGGATCGAAGGCCGACATCGAGGTTTTTTTCCACCGTTACCTCGGCAACCTTGATGATGAAGTGAATATGCGTCACCTTGCCGAGGATCTTGGTTTTCGCTTCGTCGCCGCATGGGCGCAGATGATGCCGGTCGAGAAGGTGCTCTCATACGTCGATCCCGACGAACCGTTGGTCACTTTGGACAACGATGACAAGGCAATCATCGAGCGACTGGCCCTGCCGTTGGGGGCGGCGATCGCGGCCACGACCGCTCACCAGGAGACCCGCTGCAGCCTGCAGGATGACTACATGACGATCGATGTGGCGGGAAACGTCAATCTTTGCTGTGCCGTCTCCAATCGGGTGTCAAACCGTCTCGCCTCGTTTCTCGATACGCCACTCATCGACCTGCAACAGCGTAAAGCCGCCCACACGCTTTGCGGCAAGTGCATGAGCAAGGGCTTGCCAATCTATCTCGAGCATCGCATGCCGAAGACCTTCGAGGCGTTGGCACGAGACAATATTCTTGGCTTCTACTCCCGCGCGGGAACTGCTCTGCGCTCCTGATGTCGAACCCAGCAGACCAGACGCCGCAGCGACCTGGCAACGATCCTTCGCATAAGCGGAGAACTCGGGCGGTTGCCGCTATCGGTTCACTCCTTCTGTTGCTGGTCAGCACGCTGATCGGCGCCGTGGCATCCGAGGCCGCCTATCGATTTTGGATTTATCGCCAAAGCCCGCAACGCTTCCTGCCGGTCTCGGGCGTGCAGGAGCGTCCCGATGTCTGGTTCATGAGCAAGCCGCGTTGGCAGTTCAGCGAAGCCTTCGGCTACGAGTATGGCAGCGAGACGATCCAGGGTGGGTCGACCTCCAAAGGCGTGGTGAGGTCGTGCTGGGACTGGCCCGCCAACGAACTTGGGAACATGGGCCGTATCGAAGGCTCGTACCAGGAAGCGAGCCTCAAGGTGCTGGTCTTCGGCGACTCCTGGACCGCGCAGACCCACGACAATCAGGCTTGGCCGAATTTCCTCCAGCGCCGCTTGGAGGGCATGCTTGGTCGGTCGGTAAACGTGGTCAATTTCGGCCGCGACGGCTATAGCGTGCTTCAGATGTTCGACTTGGCCGCCGCCAAGGTTCCGGAATGGAAACCCGATCTTGCGATCTTCGCCTTCATCACCGATGACCTAACGCGGGCACGGTCCTGGCGCACCGCGGTTACTGTGAACGGCCGGGAACGGATGCTGACCACGACGGAGCCCCGCGCGGTTCCTGACCCTGAGCGTTCAACTGACACCGCGATTTGGCACTCCAAGGCGACCCGCGACTGGTGCCGTCAGATGGTTGCCTCGCCCCGCCAGGACGATTCGATTCTAGCGGAGATGGAGCAAACGGTGCTCGATGCCCGCGCGCGCAACAATCAACAGGTCAACGTTTTCACACTCGGCCATTCATTCCTTTACGACCGAATCGTACGCGGATTTCCGTTCTATACGGTGATGCAACGTGCACGCCCATCCCAGAATCCACGCCACGGCATGAACGATTTCAGTTCCGATGGCAGATTCATGCGCGATGTGGAGATACTGAAGAAGTCCGGCACGAGGCTTGTGCTTGTACACCTGGCGATCTTTGAGGAGATGGTGCAGGGCAAAGAGATGGTTCCGGGGCCGAACGACGTGTCCTTGCAGGATAGCCTGGCACGCATCGTCGGCACTCCAGTGGAAGCGACAATGCCGAATGCGCCGCTGCCGATGGCGAACTTGGCTGCAATCAAGAATTCACCGGCCGATTCGCATCCCTCGCTTGTCGGCCTTGACTTCTATGGGCAGGCCGTTGCCAATATTCTCGTGCGGAACGGCTATGTGAAATAGACCACGATGACGGAGTCAGTCGCAACACGAAGCGCTCCGTTTGCGGAGTTTGTCATCGGGCAATGGAATGTCCAGAATCCGGATCGTGGCGAATGGCTGACGGACAAGGACGCGAAGCTGTTGATTGCAGGCAGCTACTCGTTTCATCCGGACGGCACGGTCGATCTGCACCATGTTTATCGCGACAACATGCGCAGTGACATCGAGATTCGCCGCCACGGAGGTTGGCGTATCCTGCGGGGCACACAGGTTTTCTTGACCTTCCCGGACGATTACCAAGAAATTTTCGTCGGCCGATCCGCGGGGACACTCGAACGCACGCTCGCGTTTGGCCGTATTTGGGAACAACGATTGATCGTGTCGCGTCTTTGACGGATGGGCGCGTGCCGTTTGGGCTCAAAGCCAGTACGGCAATCGCCGGCGGAACCGCGCCGCGAAAGCGAGCGTAACCAGCCAGCCAACGATCGTTATCCCAATGGTGACGGCCCATGAGACCGCTGTGGGAGAGCCACTCAACAGAGGCGCGCGAAGGACCTCGACGAAATGAAAAAGCGGGTTGAAATCGGCCAAATACTTGCGCGTACCGAGCATGTCGTAACCCCAAAAAATCGGCGTCACGAAAAATGTCACGCTGAGTCCGAGCGTAATCGCCTGGGCCAAATCGCGATAACGCGCGCAGGCGATGCCAAGTAAGATAGCGACCCATAGGCCGTTGAGCACGAACAGCGCCATCGCCGGCAAAACCAGAACAATGTGCCAATCGAAGCTTGGATCAAAGTATAGCTTCACCGCGAAGACGACTACGAGGTTGTGCAAAAAGGATATCAAATTTCGCAATACCACGCGTAACGCATGCGATGACATCGGCAACTGATTGTCGAGCACCATATTGGCGACGCCGACATAGGTCGTGCAACCTTCAGTGACCAGCGCAGAGATCAGCGTCCACACCGCCAGTCCTGCTGTAAGATACGGCATGAAATGCCGTATCTCCATCTTGAATAGAGTAGAGAACACAAAGGTCATTGCGACCGCTGAAATGGCAAAGCTCACAGTAACCCAGAACGGGCCAAGCAGCGTGCGTCGATAGCGCAATTTGATGTCGAGCCAGCCAAGCCCGCCCCACAGCCGATAGCCGCGCAGGCCGTCGCGGAAGTCCGCCAGCAGCTCTGCGTATTCCCTCATCATGCGATCCGGCGAACAGCGTTATTTTTCATCCAACGACCAGCCCATTTGCTTGGCGAGCGCACGCGGAATTCGACGATTGGCCTCCGCAATCTGCTTGCGGGTCATCACGCGACGCCATTCATCGGTTTCGCCCTTGCGGAAGTGATGCGCTTCATCGAGCGGAATCTCCCTGCGCTGAAAGCGCTCAGGAGCGACACCGAAGAAGTGCAGCAAATCGTCGACGAATTTTGCCTCGTTAGCGATGAAGTCTTCGTAGCGCGTGATCTTGATTTTGAGGTTCTTTTCGGTCGCTGCCGCCTTGACCCATCCTTCCGTCCACTCGATCAGCAATGGCAGCCAGTTCTTGATACCCCAATCTATCTTGCTCGCAAGCGGCATGTCGAAATAGTTTTCGGGCAATGGCGGGTACACGAGCTGCTTGTCCGCATGCTCCTTGCTGAACCATATGCTGATGAAATGCAACCAAGAGATCATCGCCTGTCGCGGATCGCGCGTATGCACGACTATGCGATCAAAGAATGTATTGATGTGACTAAGATTGATCGGGCTGGCGTCGAAGTGATCCTGTGAAATCGCGTTGCCCGCGGCGAGTTTCTTGAGGTCGTAATAGCGAATTGTGTCGTAGGGAAAGTACTGATTGCTGACGATCAGCGGCTTGATTGAGAGCCCCTTCGCCAGCACGTCCGAAATGAAGTAGGTCCCGGATTTCGGCAATGTGGTGATTAATAACCCGGGGACACGAATAGCCTCCAGACGTGATTGCAGGTCGGCATAATGCAACGTGAGTTTCTGTAATTCGCTGGCTATCGCGTCCCGCGCACGCCCCATATCCTCGCGTTCAGTGACGAGCGTCTGTTGCCGACGCTCGACTTCTGCCGCCTCGGCGCGCAGCCGACTGACCTCTCGCGTCAATGCCTCGTTTTCCGCAGTGAGGCCGTCGAGACTCTTGGCAACGTTGTCATGGCGGCGGACAAGCAGTTCGCCTTGTTCTTGCGCCTGGTGCAGCGCCTGATCGAGGCGATTGTTTTCCGCCGTAATGAGGTCGATTCGCTCGGCCATGACCTGGGCCTGGCTGGTCAGTTCGGATAGTCGCCGTTCCAGCGCCGCCTTCTCGTCCGCAAGGCGCCGATTGTCATTCTCCGTCTCTTCCAGAGTCTGGACCGTGCCTCCATAACGGTTGGCAAGATCTTGCAGTCCATCCGACAGCGTGACGATACGTTGCGCCAATGCCTCATTCTCCGTCCCCAAACGGTCACGCTGGTTAGCGGCCTGCCGATTTTCGGCTCGAACGACTTCAAGGTCCTCCACCACCGCGGCGTGGTGAAGCACGACTTGCTGAAATTCGTGCGAAAGCGTAGTCACCTGATCGGAAAGCCGCGTGCCTTCCATCTGCCGCTGATCGCGTTCGCTGATCAGGCGCAGATTGGTCTTGCTGATCTGGCTCAGTTCATTCGATACCAGCTCGACCTGGCGGACGAGAGCGGCATTTTCCGCCGCTGCTGCCGCCTGTTCAGCTTGCAATTTGGCTGCTTCCGTCGCCGCGCTGTCGATCGCTTGCTGCAATTCTGAGGCCTTTATACGTAACAGCTCGGCCTCGCGGGAGGCCGTGTCGATCCTGTCGTATAACTTCCGGAAAGGCAGACGAAGTAGCGTCTTCAGCACGTCAGTTTACCCTGCGGCAGCAATTTGGGCGATGACAATGGGAAGCTGACTGAATCATACAATTGGACCTCGTTGGAAGCCCGGTTCATTCTTTTAGGTTTTTTGTATATCACGATTATGCTGGTTGCTAGACGCAAACTTACAAAGCCCTTGAGCCCGTCAATCAGCGTGCATTAAGCGCGTATTCACCCTGTGTTGGGCTCAAGCAATGCGCAGAGCGTTCCCGTTGTTCTATCCACTTTAGCGCCTCAAGTTTGCGACGATCTGCTGGCTTGCTACGTCAATTGCAAGTGAGCTCCTTCGCAATTTTGCGATTGTAGGCAAAGCGCAGTTCCGGATCGCCGTCACTGAATTCAGTTAGCTGTTTGCAGATATAGCTGAGCAGTTCGTTTGCCCTCGCCAGTTCGTTCGGGGTCAATCGTCTGTTCGCCATGGCCGTCCCGTTGCTTGCGAGACCTGTACACTAGTTCAGTCCATTCCCTGTTTCCAGGGGATAATCCGATATTTTAGTCATGGATTGCCGATGTTAACGGCCTTCTGGCACTTGCGCCTCGCTGGCGCTAATGTCACTCAGCTGATTATTGGTTGTCTGGAGGTTGCCGGATGAATTGGGTTGACACTCGCGGTGCCGAGAGGGCTGCGAGGGTTGTTATTGTTTCGCGACGACTGGACATCGGAGGAACCGAAAAACATATCGCGCAAATCCTGCCGGAACTGCGCCGGCGTGGAATCGATGCATCGCTTTTCGTGCTGGAACGTGGCGGCGCGCTCGAGTCACCACTTGCAGCCAGTGGGACACCCGTCTTCGGTCCGATGTTCAAGAAGACAGTTCTCTTTAAGCGATTGCGCAGCGCATGGCATCTTTTTCGCCACCTTCGCAGACATCGGCCCGACATCGTACATTTTTTTCTTCCTGAGTCTTATTTGGTCGGCTCTCTGGCATCAATGTTTGCCGGAAACAAAGTTCATATCATGAGCCGCCGCTCGCTCGCCAACTATCAGACACGACATCCGTTTCTAGCACCGTTCGAGAGATGGCTGCATTCGTATACTGTGGTATTGCTCGGAAATTCAAGAGCTGTTGTCGGCCAATTGGCACAAGAGTGTTCTGATTTGACAAAGATTGGACTGATTTACAACGGCGTCAAACGCACACCCGCAATCAGCCACGACACGCGAATGAAGCTTCGACAGGATTTGGGGCTCTCGCCTGATTGCTTAGTATTGACCATCGTAGCAAACCTCATTGAGTACAAAGGTCACAGAGATCTCTTGGATGGTTTGGCTCTTGTGGATGATCAACTGCCACAAGGGTGGCGCCTGCTTATCGTCGGTCGCGATGACGGGGCTGGCAATTTGCTTAAAGCGCGCGCCGTGGCGAATGGAATAAATGACCACATACTGTGGCTCGGCGAGCACCAGGATATTGACCGGTTTTTTAGTGTCGCTGACATTGCAGTGCTCTGTTCCCATGAGGAAGGATTTTCAAACAGTTTGATTGAGGCGATGGCGCAGGGGCTGCCGGTGATTGCAACTGCCGTCGGCGGCAATGTTGATGCGGTCGTGCACGGAGAAACTGGTTTGCTTGTTCCGGTCAAAGCTCCAAAAGAGCTCGGGGCGGCGATTGTGACTTTGGCTACGGAATCTGAACTTCGTTCGCGTCTCGGGGCGGCGGCTAGGAGCCGTGCCGAAGATCTATTCTCAGTTGATGTTTGTGGGCAGCGCTACATGAATCTTTATACCGGTATGGCACGAGTCGCTCGCATGCCAGTGCAATCAATTATTGATCCGTCCACAATCGCGCGTCCCTCGACAACGAAGACATTTTCCGGCAGCAAACATCGTCGGATTTTGCACGTCATTCCCGATCTTGGGATTGGTGGTGCAGAAATGATGCTGACGCAAATAATCACTACACAAGATCTGCGGCAAACCGAGATGATGGTCGTTAGTCTCTTGCCTGGCGGCATGTATGCCGATCAGATACGGAAGGCGGGTGGGACAATCGTGGAGCTCGATTTCAAGTCAATGGGGGGGATGTTTTCAGGCATCATAAAATTGGCTCGCCTGATTCGGGCCTTCCGGCCCGATATCGTTCAAGGGTGGATGTACTATGGGGATCTCGCGGTATTGCTCGCCCTATACCTGTCCCGCCATCGCGGGAATATACAACTGTTCTGGGGCATTCGTTGTTCCGATATGGAGTTTGCACTGTATAAAATTCAATTGTGGCTGGTAGTACGAGCTTGCGCAATGCTGTCATTCTTACCCGATCTGGTGATCGCCAATTCGACGACGGGAATAAAGGTCCATTTGGCGATGGGATACCGACCGAAGCGCTTGGCTGTCGTGCCCAATGGCGTCGATGTAACGCGGTTTCAGCCCGATCCGATTGCACGACTGTCGGTGCGGCAAGAACTTGGCATACCGGAGGATGCAATTGTGCTCGCTCACGTCGCGCGTGTCGATCCGATGAAAGATCATCAGACATTTTTGTCAGCAATGGCTGATCTGCCTGACTACTACGCGCTCTTGATTGGCGCGGGTACCGAGCAACTCTCCACTACGTCGAGCATTCGATGCCTAGGGCTGCGTATCGATATGCCGCGCCTATATGCTGCCGCTGACTTCGTGGTATCAAGCTCCGCATTTGGAGAGGGCTTTTCGAACGTCATCGCGGAGGGCATGGCATGCGGATTGCCGACGGTTTCAACTGATGTTGGGGATGCAATGGCTATAATTGGTGATACTGGTTTCGTGGTACGCCCACGGGATGCAAATGAACTTGCGGCAGCGATACGAACTTTGGCTTCAGAATCGTTTGCACAAAAGGTCGCGCGTTCAGCGCGGGCACGCGCCAGGATTATTGAAAACTTTTCACTCGAGCGCAGCATTGAACATTTTAACGAAATTTACCTCGGCAGTACTTAAAGGGTGCGAGGTTGGCTGAACCTTGCCCGCCGCGTACCGGCCCGGGACGCCGTTAGCGCGGAGGCAAGGTCTACTGGTTGTATGCGCCCGAAGTTCGAGTGCATCGGCAAAGGCAAGGCGCATCGGCCCTACGAATTCGAAGTTAAGTTGAACATCGAAACCGCGCGGATTATTGGCCTATCGGGCCGTCTTGGCGGGCTTGCAGCAATCATCGAAGTTAGCGTTCCCGCCTCGGCGCAGACCACGATCGCGACCTTGATGGGTCAACCGCGCGGACGACATTTCTCAGCCGTACCGATTGACAAAACGTCGAATTCAGAGTTGCGTTATAGCCTACACGCTACCAAAGCGAGCGGGCCATTTTATACAGGGAGGGTCTAAACGTGCGTGCATTCAGCCGAGCCTTAACCTTTGTCGGAATGGGTTTTGTTCTTGTTCTTCTGCATGCGCTGCCCGCTCAGGCGCAGGCAACGCGTACCTGGGTTTCAGGAGTGGGCGACGACGCCAATCCCTGCAGCCGAACAGCGCCGTGCAAGACATTTGCCGGAGCCATATCGAAGACCGCGGCCAATGGCGAAATCAACGCCATTGACGCGGGCGCCTTCGGCACCGTCACCATCACCAAGTCGATCACCATCAACACCGAAGGCTTGGAATCCGGTGTGCTGGGGACCGGCACCAATGGCATCACCGTCAATGCTGGCGCGAACGACGTGGTCGTCTTGCGGGGCCTCGACATTGACGGGTCTCAGGGCGCCGGTGCGAGCCCCGGGTTGAACGGCATCCGCTTTCTTGCTGGCGGGGCGCTCCACGTCCAGAAATGCCTGATCAGGAATTTCAAAGGCGCGTCGCCGAACGGTTTTGGAATCCTGTTTACGCCGAACAGCGCGAGCAAGCTGTTTGTCTCGGACACGATGATTTCCAATAACGGCGCCGCAGCGACCGGCGGGGGAATTATAATCAAGCCCTCGGCGGGAGGCAGCGCCAAGGTGGCATTGGATCGGGTCCGGTTGGACGGCAACACCTCCGGGTTCAATATCGACAACTCCGCGGGAACTGGAAGCAATTCGTACATTCGTGACAGCACGATCACCGGCAACAATCAAACCGGGATATCGTTCCTTTTCACTGCCGGCGGAGGAGGCGGGAGCCTCTTTGTCGATGGCACCGGCCTCTTTAGCAACGGCGGATTAGGCATTACGGCGAATGGCAACGCTGCCACCATGTTCGTTAGCAACTCGACCATAACGCAGAACAACGGCGGCATCAGTACCGTCAACGGCGCGCAAATATTCTCGTTCCAGACAAACAATCTCATCAACAATTCCGGAAACGATGGAGCGTTTACGCCACCCGTCCAAGCCCAACAGTGACAACCATCCGATGCGGGATCGCACCGGATGGTCTTCACGCTGTCTATCGCCCCTGACGCCTGCGGAACAATCGAAGGAGACCATGATGAAACGGACAATAATTGCGATGGTGGCCGTGGCGGCATTTGCGGCGCCCACATTCGCTCAAGCGCCGCAGCCGCTCATCAACTGGCGAGGCATGACGCTCTACATCTCAGATCAGGACACCGGGGGAACCTCGAATTGCAACGCCCAATGTGCCGCCAACTGGCCGCCGCACTTGGCGGCCGCTAATGCGCAGGGCACTGGCAACTGGAGCGTCATCACCCGCGGCGACGGCAACAAACAATGGGCCTATAAAAGCAAGCCGCTTTACACCTACAAGAACGATGCCAAGCCCGGCGACACGAGCGGCAACGGACAAAATAACAACACTTGGCATACCGCGATGCCCTGAGTGTCCGTCCGGAAAGATGTGCCTGATTTGACTCATTTTTCTATTCCAAAAAAATCCGGTGAATTGCCGGGGAAGCCCTTGCTGGCAAAACTGTGCCAACTTTTGTTCAATACTTTCAATGGAAACTTTCCGGACAGACACTGAGGGTATACGGTTCCCGGCGGCAGCTTCCGCCGGGCTCATCGATTGACGCTATGCAATACGGCCAATGAAGATTTTGCTCGCTTTCTCTTGTGCCGAAAGCGCGCTCTTATTGCGTTTGCAACGCGCATGAGTTTCGCTACTATGGCTCTTAAGAACTCCCCCATATGTAGCGTGCCATGCATTCACAGGTCTTTTTCCGCGAAGCCAGTCAGATTTGCCAAGAGATCGATTTGCACAAAATCGAAGCTCTTGCGGAAGAGCTTCTAAACTTAAGAAGCCGAGACGGACGTCTGTTTTTGCTGGGCGTTGGCGGCAGTGCCGGCAATTGCAGTCACGCCGTGAATGATTTTCGAAAGCTTTGCGGCATCGAGGCCTATAGTCCGATTGATAACGTTTCCGAATTGACGGCGCGGACAAACGACGAGGGCTGGGAAACCGTGTTTGCGGGTTGGCTCCAGGTGAGCCGACTCTCCGGCAACGATGCCATCCTCATCTATTCCGTTGGCGGTGGTGACGCCCAACGCAATGTCAGCATGAATATTGTGAAAGCAATCGACTACGCAAAGTCCAAGGGCGCGAAAGTGTTCGGAATAGTCGGAAGGTCAACCGGGCACACTGCAAAACAAGCTGATGTCGTCGTGGTCATACCGGAAGTTAATCCGGATCGGATCACCCCTTTGTCGGAGGCCTTTCAGGCCGTCGTCTGGCACTGTCTTGTTTCGCACCCCAAGCTACAGAAGAACGCGACCAAGTGGTGACTAGGGCTGTCTTTCTCGACCGCGACGGCGTCCTCAACGCCAATTCAGAGCGAGACGGCCGCCCGGTTGCCCCCACGACCCTTGAAGAGTTCCATATCTTGCCGGAGGCCGTGGAGGCGGTTCGTCGCCTCAAGGCGGCCGGTTTCGTCCTCGTGGTAGTGACCAATCAGCCCGATGTTGCGACGGGTCGCACGTCCCCAGCAGCGCTCGATGCCATGCACGCCGAGCTCAGGCGAAAGCTGCCCCTCGATGATATTAAGGTTTGTCATCATGTCGACGCGGATCGCTGTCAATGCCGCAAACCACAGCCCGGAATGCTTTTGGAGGCGGCGGCCGAATGGCACATCGACCTCGCAGCGAGCTATCTGATTGGTGACCGTTGGCGTGACGTGGAGGCCGGGCGTGTAGCGGGATGTTCCACGATTTTTCTGGACTATGGGTATCCACAGGATGGACCAAACCGGCCAGATCAGGTAGTGCACTCACTGCGAGAGGCTGTAGATTATGTCTTAAATCACGAGTGGTTAAGGGGAGCATCGTGACAATGTCGACCGCCCAGAGTCTTAAGATCAAGATTTTCGCTGACGGAGCCGATATTAAGGGCATCCGCGAGGCTGCTGCGAATCCCCTTATCAAGGGCTTCACCACCAATCCCACGTTGATGCGTCAGGCCGGGGTTAATGACTACAAAGCCTTTGCGCTGGACGTGTTGAAGGTCGTGCCGGATCGGCCAGTATCCTTCGAAGTCTTTGCCGACGACTTCCCCACTATGGAAAAACAGGCACGCGAAATCGCCTCCTGGGGCCAGAATGTTTACGTCAAGATCCCGGTTACCAATACCAAAGGCGAATTCGCCGGCCCGCTCCTCGCAACGCTGTCCCACGCAGGCATTAAGCTTAACGTGACGGCGATTATGGGACTCGATCAGGTTTCCCGCGTCGGTGAAGCGTTGGCGGCTAATATTCCAGCTGTGGTGTCCGTGTTCGCCGGTCGGATTGCTGACACCGGGCGCGACCCTGTCCCGCATATGACGGAAGCTCTGCGACTCCTCCGCAACCGACCGAAGGCCGAGCTGCTATGGGCGAGCCCTCGCGAGGCGCTGAATATCTTCCAGGCGGACACCATCGGTTGTCACATCATCACGGTAACCAACGATCATCTGAAAAAACTGGCGTTGGTTGGCAAGAATCTCGATGAATATTCTCGAGAAACCGTTGCCATGTTTTACAAGGACGCCGTCGCGGCCGGCTATACCATTCCTGTGGTAAGCCAGCGCGCAGCTTCCTAAGAAGTTAGAAAATCCGTCTTTATAACCTCCAACGGCATGGGCATTTGATACCATCCCGCTAACTAATAGTGAGACCATGAACTCAGATCTCAAGCGCGTTCTTGTCACTGGAGGGGCCGGCTATGTCGGACATTCCCTCACGCCACGTCTTCTCCAAGAAGGTTACGAAGTTACCGTCTTTGACACGCTGTATTTCGGCGCTCGGTTTCCGAACCACCCAAATCTGCGCGTAGTCCAGGGTGACATTCGCGACATCAAAAAACTGTCGGAAGCACTTAAGAACCAGGCTGCCGTGCTGCATCTGGCATGCATCTCAAATGACGCCAGCTTTGAACTGGATGAGAAGCTGTCCGAGACCATCAATTACGACGCGTTCGAGCCGATGGTCGTCGCCGCCAAGAATGCTGGGGTGAAACGGTTCGTCTACGCTTCGTCGAGTTCGGTCTACGGAGTAAGCGATTCCCCGGACGTTACCGAAGATCACCCGCTGGTGCCGCTCACGCTCTATAACAAATTCAAGGGCATGTGCGAAACGCTCCTCTGGAAGCACAAGGCAGACGACTTCACTTGCGTTACCATTCGTCCCGCAACGATCTGCGGGTACACGGCGCGCACGCGGCTCGATCTTTCAGTCAACATCCTGACCAACCATGCAGTGAACAAGGGCGTCATCACCGTCTTCGGCGGAAATCAGATGAGGCCGAACCTGCATGTTGAAGACATGGTCGACGCGTATTTGACCATGCTGGATGCGCCGCACGGAAAGATCCACGGCGAGACATTCAATATCGGATTCCAGAACTACACGATCGCCGAGATCGCCAACATGGTGAAAAAGGTCGTCGAGGAAGAGATGCCGGAAAAGGCGCCAATTAAGATTGTCACAACGCCGACCAACGACATGCGCTCGTACCACGTCAATTCGGACAAAGTGAAGCGCGTACTTGGATTCGAACCGAAGCACACCATCGAGGATGCCGTACGAGATCTGACCCGCGCGTTCCGAAACCATATGGTGCCAAGCAGCTTCGATGACGACTGGTACTACAACGTCCGTACCATGAAGAAAATCGGTGCCAAATGACTGCCGCTGGCAAAATCGCGCTTATCACGGGGGGCGCCGGTTTTATTGGCAGTCACATGGTTGACCTGTTGCTTGAACGTAACTATCTGGTTCGGGTGATCGATAGCTTGTTCGGTGGTCGGGAAGCCAATCTCGCACATCACAAAAACAATCCTGATTTATCCATTTCTTATTCCGACATCCGCGCGCACCAGCCCGGAGATCCGCTTTTCGACGGCGTTGACTACGTGTTCCATTTTGCAGGGATCGGCGACATCGTACCGTCAATCGAACGGCCGTTGGAATACATGTCAGTCAACGTGCAGGGCACCGTGCATATGTTGGAGTGTGCCCGGCACGCAGGTGTCAAGAAATTCGTCTATGCAGCATCTTCATCCTGCTATGGCCTTGCAGCCACGCCGACAACGGAAGATCATCCGATCGCACCGCAATATCCGTATGCTCTGAGCAAATACCAGGGCGAACAGGCGGTCTTCCACTGGCACCACGTCTACAAACTCCCGGTCAATTCTGTTTGCATCTTTAATGCCTATGGTCCCCGGGTGCGTACAACCGGGGTTTATGGCGCTGTGTTTGGTGTATTCTTTCGGCAGAAGCTTGCCGGGAAGCCATACACTGTAGTTGGCGACGGTAAGCAAACGCGTGATTTCGTGTATGTAACCGATGTCGCCCGCGCCTTCCTTGCGGCCGCAGAAACATCGACCTCGGGCGAACGGTTCAACGTTGGCGCCGGCAATCCACAGTCCATCAAGCATCTAGTGGAATTGTTAGGCGGTGAAGTGGTTTACGTGCCGAAGCGTCCTGGAGAACCAGATTGTACCTTTGCCGACATTACAAAAATTAGCCGCCAGCTCGGCTGGCGCCCAGATATCCCTTTCGATGAGGGGGTCCGGCGGATGTTGGTCGATATCGAGCGCTGGGAAGACGCGCCTCTTTGGGATCCGGCATCCATTGCGAAGGCCACCGAGACATGGTTCCGTTATATGACTCATGAACAGCACTAAACGGGCGCCACATGTTGATCCCGCTCATCGACCGTTATCAGCACAAGCTTAAGTCTCCCGAGGAGCTTCGCGAGATCATCGGTCCGCGACCGCGTGCCAAACGAGTAATCATGTGCCACGGCGTGTTCGACGTAGTGCATCCCGGTCATGTCCGTCATCTGATTTACGCTAAGAGCAAAGCCGATCTCCTGGTCGTCAGCATCACCGCAGATCGCCACATCACTAAGGGCACACACCGCCCTCACGTGCCGCAGGACCTGCGGGCAGTCAACCTCGCCGCCTTCGAGATGGTCGACTTCGTCGTCATCGATAAGAACGAAAAGCCGCTCGCAAACATTAAATTCATCGAGCCAGATTATTTCGCGAAAGGTTTCGAATACACGGCAACCGGGATGCCGAGCAAGACGACGGAAGAGGCCGAGATCATCCAATCTTATGGCGGAGAGATCATTTTCACGCCCGGCGATATTGTCTATTCGTCTAGCAATCTCATCAATCTCGCTCCGCCTGCAATCAAGCTTGAAAAGCTGCAGATTATCATGGAGCGCAACGGCATCACCTTCGACATATTGCGCAATGCTCTGCAAAAAATGGTCGGCCGGCGCGTCCATGTGGTCGGCGATACCATCGTCGATAGTTATACCCATTGCGCCATGATTGGTGGCCAGACCAAGACGCCGACGATGAGTGTGCTGTTTGAACGACGCGAGAATTTCGTCGGCGGCGCCGGGATCGTGGCGAAGCACATGAAAGCGGCCGGCGCAGACGTACTGTTCTCGACCGTGCTTGGCGACGACGCTGACAAGGATTTTGTGCTTGCCGATCTCCGCGAGTTCGGCATCAAAATGAATGCGGTAATCGACAAATCGCGCCCGACAGTGAACAAGGATGCAATTGTCGTGGGAGGCTACCGGCTGTTGAAGGTGGACACTTTGGACAATCGATCGATATCCGATCAAATCCTTGCAGAGATCACTGGAGTCATAAGCAGCGACAAGGCCGAGGCCGTGGTCTTCTCCGATTTTCGGCACGGCATCTTCAATCGGCGGACCATTCCGGAGTTTATCGGCGCATTACCGTCGAATGTGGTGAAGGTGGCGGACAGCCAAGTCGCCAGCCGCTGGGGAAACATCGTCGATTTCAAAGGCTTCGATCTGATCACGCCGAATGAGCGGGAGGCGCGCTTCGCCTTGGGTGACCAGGATTCCGGCGTGCGTCCACTGGCCTCGCTCCTCTACGACGCGGCGCAATGTCGGCTGCTCATCCTCAAGCTCGGGGAGCGCGGCGTGCTTGCCTGCCGCAATGCCGATCATGAGTCGCTCGACAGCTTCTTCGTGATCGACAGCTTCGTCGAGCGGTTGATCGATGCGGTCGGTGCCGGTGATGCGTTGCTCGCCTATGCCACGCTGGCGCTATTGGCAGTCAAGAATGATACCGTGGCGACGATCCTCGGTACCATCGCCGCAGCCTGTGAGTGCGAGTACGACGGTAATATTCCAATTACGTCACAGGATGTCCTCAAGAAGATTGACATCGTCGAGCGACAGATCAATTTCGGGTAAGTCGCTATGCGTGTGGTGGTGGCGGGTCTTGGCGTACAGGGTCATAAGCGCCGGCGCTATGCCGGAGCGGATTATGTTGCTTCGGTCGATCCGTTGAATACCGAGGCCGATTTCCGATCGCTCCAGGACGTGCCGCTGAGCCGTTATGACGCCGTTCTTGCTTGCGTCCCCGATCAGCCGAAGATCGAACTCCTGACCTATTGTCTGGAAAACGGTAAGCATGTTCTGGTTGAAAAACCACTGTGGACGGACGACGAGCGCAAAATCATAGACCTGCAGGAGCTTGCGCGGCGTAAGGGCGTGGTCTGCTACACCGCCTACAATCACCGGTTCGAGCCACACTACCTGCGCATGCACGATCTCATCGTCTCAGGCGAGCTTGGAAAAATCTATTCATGCCGGATGTTCTACGGCAACGGGACCGCTCGGCTCGTGCGTGAATCGGTCTGGCGCGACGAGGGTGCGGGTGTGCTCCCGGACCTCGGCTCGCATTTGCTTGATACGTGCAGGTTCTGGTTTGGGGACATTTCCGACCGGTTCGAGATTTTGGGATCGCATGCTTTCGAAAATCGCGCACCTGATCATGTTGTGATGAGCAATGAAACAAATTCGCCGCGCATCGAACTGGAAATGACGCTGTTGATGTGGCGCAACCACTTTACCTGCGACATTCTGGCGGAGAACGGGACCGCCCATATCAGCTCGCTGTGCAAATGGGGACCAACGACGTTTACGCGGCGACTGCGCGTGCTGCCGAGCGGGCGTCCGTCCGAGGACAGCGTCACGCTAACGCAAGACGATCCGACTTGGGTGGCCGAATACGCATATTTCAAGCAACTGTGCGAGAGCGGGTCCCAGACCGACCTATCGACCGATCTCTGGCTCCACCGCGTTCTGGCGCGCCTCGGTGAACGCGCCAAACATGAGGCGCGGAAGCAATGACCGTGGTCGGCTTTGCGGGCATGACCCACCTCGGTCTTGTCTCCGCGACCGCGGTCGCGAGCCGGGGCTTCCGAACGATTTGCTACGACAATGACAGCGATCTAGTCGGCCGGCTGCAGCAAGGAAAACTACATATCCTTGAGCCAGATCTCGATGATCTGCTGCGTGCAAACGGGGCCATGCAATCATTCACTGCGGACGTTGCCGCGCTTTCGTTCTGCGACGTGGTCTACATCGCGCCCGACGTACCAACGGATGATGAGGGACGCAGCGACACGACCAGGGTCCGGGCATTGATCGCGACGGTCGCAGACGTCCTCAAGCCGACCGGCGTGATGGTCGTGCTATCGCAGGTCGAGCCGGGCTTTACGCGCTCGCTTGCCACACCGCCGCCCGAGCGGCGCTACTACCAAGTCGAGACACTGGTGTTCGGTCGCGCGGTCGAGCGGGCAACCAAGCCGGAGCGCTATATCATCGGCTGTGCCGAACCTGCGGCAGCGCTCGATCCGCACTTCAAATCCCTACTGGCAGCGTTTGATTGCCCGATTCTGCCGATGCGCTACGAGAGCGCGGAACTGGCGAAAATATCCATCAACTTCTGCCTCGTTGCCTCGGTGTGGGTTGCGAACACGCTCTCCGAAGTGTGCGAGCACATTGGCGCTGACTGGTCGGAGATCGCGCCGGCGCTGAAGCTCGACCGGCGGATTGGCGCTTATTCCTATCTCGCGCCCGGTCTCGGTATTGCCGGCGGCAATCTCGAGCGCGATCTTGCCACCGTGCGGCGCATCGCTGATGTACATGGGATGGATGCGGGTTTTGTCCATGCCACGCTCGCCAACAGCCGCTACCGACGCGATTGGCCGTTGCGTGTGCTGCATGAGCGCGTGCTATCGCGTGTAGACAATCCAGTCGTTGGGATTCTCGGTGTGGCCTATAAAGAGAATACCCATTCGATCAAGAATTCGCCCTCGGTGGCGCTGATAAAACGGTTGGGTGGAGTTGCATTGCGCGTGTTCGATCCGGCGGTGCGGCCTGCGCCCGAATGGCACAATCAGACGACGATCGTCGAGGACATGGAATCGGTATGCGACGGCGCCGACGCGCTTGTCATCATGACCCCATGGCCAGCATTTCGTTCGCTCGTTCCGGCTGAAATTCGTCGCCGCATGCGCGGGAAAATCGTGATCGATCCCTATGGCGTGCTAGACCGTAAGAAGATCGCTGAAGTTGGGCTTAGTCACGCCGTACTTGGGGTGGCGGCGAAGGAGATGACCGGTGCTCGTCCATAGGCATGGCACCAAGGAGCCTTCGCGCGTGATGGTCGTCGGCGCCGGCGGCTTTCTTGGACGCGGATTGGTCGAGGCCTTGCAGGGCACGCGTACATCTGTCGTACCTCTGGGCAGCCGCGACATCGATCTCTCAGCGCCGGACGCCGGCGCGAAGCTCGGCGGGCTGCTTCGCGAGGGCGATACGCTTGTCTTTCTGGCGGCGCTCACCCCGGACAAAGGTCGCGGCAGCGACGTCTTGATAAAAAATGTGGCCATGGGCCGGGCGGTAGCGGCGGCCGCCAAGGCGGCGAAAGTCGGCCACCTCGTCTATGCGAGTTCGGACGCGGTCTATTCGTTTGCCACTGGCCTGATCTCTGAGGAGACGCCCGCGATTCCCAACGACCTCTACGGCGTCATGCATCGAGCCCGCGAGCTGATTTTGGCGGAGGAGGCAGTGGCCCCGCTTGCCGTACTGCGTTTCACTGCCGTCTATGGCGCGGGCGACACCCATAATTCCTACGGTCCCAACCGTTTTGTCCGTCAGGTACTGAAGGAGGGCCGCATTGCGCTGTTTGGCGAAGGCGAGGAAACGCGCGATCACCTGTATATCAAAGATGGCGTCGCGGTGTTGCGGCGTGTTATCGCCCAGGGCTCTACCGGCCTGCTCAACGTCGCAAGCGGAGTCTCGATGAGCTTTTCCGATGTGGCGCGGGCGGTAGCCGACCGCATGCCCCAGGTGAGGATCGAGCCGTCGCCCCGTCGCAATCCGATCATCCACCGCCACTTTGTGAACACGGATATGCTCTCGGCCTTTCCCGGCATTCGCTTCACTCCCTTCGCTGAGGGACTGAATGCAATGCTCTCCGGTATGGAGAACGGCTGATGGCGGAGATCAATCTGCTTGCGCGCTATCCGCGGGCCAAGCGCAATATCACCGCACGCAAGCAGGGGCAGGAGGCGAACCGGCTGATCGCCAAGCAGTTCGGACGTGAATATTTCGACGGCACCCGCGACCAGGGCTATGGCGGTTACCGCTACGACGGCCGCTGGTTGCCCATCGCTCACGATATTGCGGCACACTTCCGGCTGAAGGCTGGCGACCGGCTCCTCGACATCGGGGCCGCCAAAGGCTTCCTGTTGCGCGATGTGAGGGAGTCCGTTCCCGGTCTGCAGGCCTGGGGACTGGAAATTTCACGCTACGCCATCGACAACTGTCATCCGGACTCCCGCGGCAGGATGGTTCAAGGCAGCGCCCACCAGATTCCGTTTCCCGATGATTGTTTTGATGCAGTTCTCTGTATCAACACGATTCATAATCTGACACGGGAAAACTGCATCACGGCGCTGCGTGAAATTCAGCGGGTTTCCGGAGGCCGCGCATATATCCAAGTAGATGCCTATCGCAACGAAAACGAGCGGGATATTTTCCTCGATTGGGTGCTTACTGCGGAGACCTTCGGCCCTCCGGAAATGTGGTTGGACTTGTTTCGGCAGGCCGGATATAGAGGTGATTATTATTGGACGATCATTGAAGCCGACCCCGAATGGACACTTAGGGACGGGGCTTCCCAAACAAACAGCCCAGAGTCGAGGCGGAGCGGAGAATGAAGAAGACCTATTGCGTGCTGGGTGGGGGAGGATCCTTCGGCCTGCATACTTCGAAATATTTGCTCGACCATGCCGATCCGGCGAAGGTCATCGCGGTCGGACGTAACACGCCGAAGCTGCGCTGCTTCACGCTGGGTATCGGCGAAAATGATGCGCGGTATGCTTATCACGCCTACCACCTCACTTATGAGTTCGATCTGTTGATGGAACTTCTCGATCGCGAGAAGCCGCAGGTCATCGTCAATTTTGCTGCGCAGGGTGAGGGCGCCGCCTCCTGGAAAAACTCCTGGCGCTTTTACGAAACCAACTCCATGGCGCTAGCCCGGCTGGCGGAAGAGCTGGCGAAACGATCATGGCTTGAACGCTTCATCCAGATCGGAACTTCGGAACTTTACGGCTCGGTGGAGCATGCCGCCACCGAGGAAGAGCCGATCAAGCCTTCGAGCCCCTATGCCGCCTCGAAGGCCGCATTCGACATGCACCTGCTGTCGGTTCATCGGTTTCTGAAATTTCCGATGAATATCATTCGGCCGACGAACGCCTATGGGCCTGGCCAACAGCTCCATAGAGTCGTCCCAAAGGCGATCGTCTACGGCCTTACCGGACGGAAGCTCCCTCTGCATGGCGGCGGGCGCGCGGAAAAGTCGTACATCCACAATCGGGATCTCGCGCGCGCCATTTATCTGATCTCTGAGAAGGCCCCGCTTGGCACAGTCTACAACGTTGGACCGAAGGATCCGACGTCGATCCGGCGCGTGGTCGAGTTCTGCGCCGAAGCGCTTAACATGCCATTCGAGCAATTGTGCGAGGTCACGGGTGATCGGCTCGGACAGGATTCGCGCTATTGGCTGGACAGTTCGGCGGTCAAGCGCGATGCCGGCTGGGAGCCGCAAATCGCCTGGCAGGAAGGCTTGCGTGAGATGGTCGATTGGGGCCGCACTTATCTCGAAGAATTGCGCAGGTTGCCGACAGATTTCGTCATGCGAGCATGACGCGGCAAGCGAGATGAGGAAGAAATGGACGACGCGTCAGCATTCCTCACCTCGCGGATGAGGTTGAAACCCGAGCACGCGGTAGCTGCCATCCTGCAGGTAGAAGACGGGCGCTATGTGCTGCAATTGCGCGATTCCAACCCTAAAATCTTCTATCCAGACCACTGGGGGTGCTTCGGTGGCGCGATGGAGCAGGGGGAGACGCCGGTAGACACCATCCTGCGCGAGCTCGACGAGGAACTCGGTCTCCAGCTTCGGGAAGCCGATTGCACGTATTTCACGGAATTTACCTTCGATTTTGATTTTGCCGGCTTTGGCATCCGCCGGCGCTATTATTATTCAGTCGTTCTACCCCAGGCGACGCTTGACGGGATGGTTCTCACCGAGGGTGCCAAATTCGATGCATTTCCTGCGAATGTCGCGCTATCAACCCTTCCGCTTACGCCCTATGACGCCTTCGCGGTCTGGATGCATCACCATCGCGATCGGCTGCTCAATCCCCTTGGCCGCAAAACCCTTTCGGCCGACACAAGCGCCCCAGTCCAACAAGTCTGAAACAAGATGAACAAGATAAGTACTCAGCTTCGCACAGCAGAACACTCTCTCGACGCCGATACGCGTCGCGCCCTGTTTCGTTCCATGCTGAAAGTGCGCCTTATCGAGGAGCGCATCCAGGCGCTCTATCCCGAAGGCGACATGCGATGCCCGACGCATTTGAGCCTCGGTCAGGAAGCGGCGGCGTCCGGCGTCTGCCTGGCGTTGCAGCCGCAGGATTACGTCATTAGCGCGCATCGCTCGCATGCCCACTACATCGCACGCGGTGGCAGCATTCGATCCATGTTTGCTGAGCTTTACGGCAAGAGCGACGGCTGTGCCTCGGGCAAAGGCGGATCGATGCACCTCATCGACCTTTCGGTCAATTTTCTCGGCTGCGTTCCGATCGTCGGTAGCACGATGCCAATCGGCGTTGGCGCCGCCTTCGGCGCCATGATGCAGAACCAAAAAGGTTTCATCAGCGTCGTATTCTTTGGTGACGGTGCGGCCGAGACCGGGGTGTTCCATGAGAGCATCAATTTTGCTGCCGCGCGCCGTCTGCCGGTGCTGTTTATTTGCGAGAACAATCTCTATTCGGTTAATACGCCGCTCGAACCACGTCAGCCGATGAACCGCACCATTGCCGATCTCACCCGTGGCCACGGCATCGAAGCCTCTCAGCACGATGGTCAGGAGGTCGAGACGGTTTATTCCGCCGCCCGCGACGTTATTGAGCGGGTACGATCCGGTTCCGGCCCGGCGCTGCTCGAGTTCATGACCTACCGTTGGGCCGAGCATTGCGGTCCGCTGCCGGACGTTCATCTCGGCTATCGTTCGCAGGAGGAATTCGACTCATGGCTGGCGCGTTGTCCGATTTTGCTGCATCGGCGGGTGTTGCAGGCGGCTAAACTGCTCGACGAAGCGAGCGAAACACGAATGCGTGCCGAGCTCGATAGGGAAGTCGACGATGCCGTCGACTTTGCCCGCAACAGTCCTTTTCCGGACCGCTCGCAGCTCTTGCAAGGGGTCTATGCGTGAGCGCGCAAAGTCAAACCAGCCGGCAGCTTACCTTTTCCGAGGCCATTCGCGACGCCATCGACGTCGCCATGGAACGGGACCCCAAGGTCTATCTGATGGGGCTCGGCGTACCCGACCCGATCGGAGTGTTCGGCACCACGCGCGGCTTGCACAAGAAATACGGCGACAATCGCGTCTTCGATATGCCGATCGCCGAGAACGCGATGACGGGCGTGGCGCTTGGCTCTTGCCTGGTTGGTATGCGGCCGATCATGACGCATATGCGGCTCGAGTTCGCGATGACCTCGATTGACCAGGTCTGCAACCAGGCGGCCAAGTGGCATTACATGTTTGGCGGCCGCTCGCAGGTGCCGATGACGCTTCGGATGATCGTCGGGCGCGGCTGGGGTCAAGGCCCACAGCACTCGCAGAGCCTGCATGCCTGGTTCGCGCACATTCCGGGCCTCAAGGTCGTGATGCCGTCGACCCCCTACGATGCCAAGGGTCTGCTCATCGCCAGCATTGAGGATAACAGCCCGGTCGTCTTCATCGAGCATCGCTGGCTCTACAACATCCATGGACCGGTGCCGGAAGGTCATTATACCGTCCCGCTCAGCCAGCCGCGTGTGGTGCGCGAAGGGCGCGATATTACAATCGTCGCTCTCTCCTACGCCACGCTTGATGCGATCAAGGCAGCACGTACGCTTGAGGCCGACGGCATCGACTCCGAGGTCATCGATCTGCGCACTCTTTGTCCGCGCGATAACACCATGATCCTTGAATCGGTCCGCAAGACCGGCCGACTGATCGTTGTCGATCAAGGATCGATGACCGGCGGCTTCGCTGGCGACATCGTGTCGGTCGTCGTCGAGAACGTATTCGATGCGCTGAAGACGCCTCCCGTACGCATCGCGTTGCCGGATGCGCCGACCCCTACAACCCGCTCGTTGTCAAACTATTTCTATCCGCAACCCGCAAGCATAGTCGCTGCGGCCCGGCGCGCGCTCGGGCGGCCTTACGATGCCGATCCTTTCGTAGGGATCGATCCGAGCGACAAAACCTTAGACGTGCCGGACAAATCGTTCACTGGGCCGTTCTGATGGTTGGTCTCGATCAGGGTTTCTGGCGAGGATGCCGTGTTTTCCTGACGGGACATACCGGGTTCAAAGGGTCGTGGCTGACCGTCTGGCTTTCAACTCTCGGAGCCAAGATTGTCGGCTTCTCGCTGCCTCCCTACACACAGCCCAATCTGTTTTCCCTCGTGGCACAGGGTCTTGCCACGGATATTTATGGCGACGTGACGGATAACCGGGTGCTGCTCCAGGCTCTTGCCGACGCCGATCCCGAAATCATCATCCACATGGCGGCGCAGTCCTTGGTCCGGCCATCCTATGTCGATCCGCTCGGCACCTTTGCCACCAACATTTTGGGAACCGCCAATCTCCTGGACGGTGCGCGCCACCTGTCGAATTTGCGCGCTGTGCTCGTGGTGACCAGCGACAAGGTTTATGAGAACCAGGAAAAGGACACGGCTTTCAGCGAAAACGACGCGCTGGGCGGCTACGATCCCTATAGCGCCTCTAAGGCTGGCGCGGAAATCATCACTGCTTCGTTTCGACGTTCGTTCTTCGCCTCTGGACCACGAGTCGCGAGTGCGCGCGCAGGCAACGTCATCGGCGGTGGCGACTGGGCGCCGTTTCGCATCATGACGGATATCGTGGCGGCTCGGGCCGCCGGCCAGCCGGTCGAGTTGCGCTATCCGCGTTCGGTGCGGCCGTGGCAACACGTGCTTGAGCCGTTGGCGGGCTACCTCATGTACGTGGAGGCGCTGGCCGGTGGCCATGATGTGCCCAATGCGCTGAATTTCGGTCCTGAGCCAACGAATTTCCGTACGGTTGCAGAGCTGGCTGACGCCTTCACCACGCGTTGGAGCGGCAAGCCCGGTTGGGTCCAGGCTCTTGGCTCGCACTCGCACGAAGCCTCGCATTTGACCCTCTCGCCCGAAAAGGCGCGTCGCAGTCTGGGCTGGGCGCCGCTCCTGACCTTCGATGAGACGGTGGGGTGGACTGCGGACTGGTACGCGTCCCATACTGGCGGCAAGGACGTCTCCGACCTGACGCGGAGCCAGATCGCCGATTTCAGCGCACGTCTTCAGACGGCGAACCGATCCACGGCTCTTGCGGGCGCCGACAGGACGGGAAGCGAAGCAACAAGCAGCGGCAATCGGGGATTGGTATGAAAGTCGTCATCCTCGCGGGTGGTTTCGGAACCCGGTTGGCGGAAGAGACGGTGGCCGTCCCAAAGCCGATGGTTTACATCGGGGACTATCCGATTATTTGGCACATTATGAAATTCTACGCGTCGTTCGGCCACAACGAGTTTGTGGTGGCTCTGGGCTACAAGGCCGAAGTGGTCAAGAATTATTTTCTCAACTATGCGAATCTGGGCGGGGATCTGACCATCGACCTCAATCGCGGTCTGGTCGACCGCACGCGCGCCCCCGCGGAAGATTGGCGGATTCATCTCGTCGACACCGGCATCAATACGTTGACTGGCGGTCGTCTGCGCCGTCTTGCATCGCTCATCGGAAACGAGACCTTCATGCTGACTTACGGGGACGGCGTGTCGAATTTGCCGCTGCCCGAGCTGTTATCCTATCACCGCGAGCGGGGCCGCTTGGCCACCATCACTGCGGTACGTCCACCTGCGCGCTTCGGCGGCATCGTCTTTGATGGCGAGGAGGTCGAAGGATTTGCCGAGAAGCGGCAGACGCAGGAAGGCTGGGTCAACGGCGGCTTTATGGTGTTGGAGCCGGGCGTATTCCAATATCTCACCCGTGACGAGGATGTCCTCGAAGTCGATCTTCTGGAGCGCCTTGTCCAGGACCGGCAGCTAGCGGCGTTCAAGTACGAAGGCTTCTGGCAATGCATGGACACGCTGCGTGACAAGCAGCTGCTGGAGAGGCTTTGGTCCGAAGGGCAACCTCCATGGAAGACATGGTAGTTCAATGACCGGCCCAGATCACCGGCCGTCTTGCCGTTCCTGTGGCCACGACGATATCGCGCTGATCCTGCGGCTCGGCCAGGTTCCCTTGGCAAATGCCCTTCTGTCGGCCGAACAGCTTGGGCAGCCTGAAGAGTGTTTCCCGCTCGATTTATTTTTCTGCCAGCAGTGCGCGCTTGTTCAAATCGGTGAAACCGTGGCGCCTGAGAAGCTCTTTGCCAATTATGCCTACGCGTCGTCGTACTCCGACACCATGCTGACGCATTCTCGCAGCTTGGTGCAGCAGCTGGCAGCGGAGCGCCGCCTCAGCAGCGATCATCTTGTTACCGAAATCGCCAGCAACGATGGCTACCTCCTGCAATATTACAAAGAGCTCGGCATCCCCGTGCTCGGCATCGAACCGGCCGCAAACATCGCCGAAGTTGCAATCGGGAAAGGAATCCCGACGCTGATCGAGTTCTTTGATGAAACCCTTGCCGGGCGGCTGGCCGCGAAGGGCTGCATGGCAGATATCGTTCACGCCCACAATGTATTCGCGCACGTGCCGGACCCGAACCGCTTCGTGCTTGGCCTCAAGCGTGTTCTCAAATCGTCCGGTATCGCTCTCATCGAAGCGCCCTATATCAGGGACCTGATCGAGAAGCTCGAGTTCGACACCATCTATCACGAGCATTTTAGCTATTATTCGTTGAGTTCCGTAGAATCGTTGTGTCGTCGTCACGCCTTGATGGTTGCTGACGTCGAACGTATCCAGATTCATGGCGGTTCGCTGCGGTTCACCATTTCACACGCGGGAGCGCAGCCGAGCGAGCGCGTGACTGCTATGCTTGCGGAGGAACGCGCCGCGGGTCTTCTCGACTTCGATTATTATCGAAATTTTGCCGATCACGTCTGGCGACTGCGCGATGATCTGGTGAACAATCTTATCCGCCTGAAGGCCGATGGCGCGCGGATTGCCGCTTATGGCGCATCCGCCAAGGGCAGCACGTTGATGAATTCGTTCAAAATCAATGGTGAGTTTATCGATTTCGTCGTCGACCGCAGTCCGATCAAGCAAGGACGCTTCACCCCAGGCAATCATCTGGCGATTCTTCCACCATCAGCATTGGTCGAGCGTCGGCCGGACTATGTGTTGCTGCTGACCTGGAATTTCGCCGACGAGATTCTCCAGCAGCAGAAGGCCTATCGAGACCTTGGCGGCCGCTTTATCGTGCCGGTCCCTGCTGTCAGAATAGTCTGACATGACTTCTGAAGGTCCACTTCGAATCTTGCTGACAGGGGCGACCGGATTCATCGGCAGTGCCTGCCTGAATTGCCTTGTCCGCGGAGACAGCGATATCCATGCTGTCAATCGGAAAGGCCGCGGCCCCTTCGAGGGACGAGTCGCATGGCATGCAGCCGAGTTGCGCGATCCGGATTCAGCGCGCGCGTTGATCGCTGCAGTGCGGCCAACTCATCTGTTGCATACGGCGTGGATCGCCACCCCGGGTGTCTACATGAGCTCGCCGCAGAACAGCGCCTGGCTCGAAGCGGGTGCCGCCTTGGTGCGCGCTTTTGGAGAAGCCGGGGGGCGGCGCTTTGTCGGTATCGGGACGTGCGCTGAATACGACTGGTCTGCATCAAAATTCGTTGAGGACGAAACACCTTTGCGGCCGCAAAGTCCCTACGGGCGCGCCAAGGTTGCGATGTGGGAGGCCGTACGGGCTGGCGCTGCAGCGCATGGATTTGCTGCCGCCTGGGGCCGTATCTTCCTGCCCTATGGGCCTGCTGATGCGCCGGAGCGGCTTATTCCTTCGGTGATCATGGCCCTTCGCGAGGGCCGTACCGTGGAGACGACTGACGGCAATCAAGCGCGCGATTTCATTTTTGTCGAAGACGCCGCTGATTTGCTGCGACGCCTGTTGTTGAGTGACGTACACGGAGCCTTCAACGTGGGAACCGGCACTGCGTCTACGGTAAGGTCAGCCATAACCATGGTGGCTGAGAGCCTCGGGGGATTGGATCGAGTGAAGTTCGGCGCTCGGCCGCGGCAGCCCGGCGAGCCGGCGTCTCTGGTCGCGGACATGCGCAAGGTCGAGACCCAATTGAGCTGGCGGGCGAAGGTCGAGCTCAGGACCGGCCTCGCGATCTGCGTCGACCAAGCTGGCGCTCGCCCCTCCTGACGGCCCAAGCCGCTGCCACGGATGAGATTTCTGCGGCCACAGGCCGGCAACTGCCCTTGCCGGGGGCTAAAACCAGTGGAAATCCAACACAAGGAAGCCTATGACTTATCGCTAAATCGGCGGCTGTGCACAGATGGGACAAGAGGACCTTGCTGAGCAATCTTACGCTGGTCATTCCGACCTGCCGGCGCCCGGATTCCTTGCGGCGCCTTCTCGACTTTCTTGAACGGAAGAAGGTCGATTGCCGCATTCTCGTGCTCGACTCCGGTGAGCCGGCCGCAGTAGCGCGCAATCGCGCAGCGATAGCCGCCGCCAAGCTCGCAATCGAACATGTTGAATATGCGGTCGATATACAACCGTCGGAGAAATTGCGCTTGGGCAGCGGCCGAATATCAACTCCGTTCGCCACCTTATGTGAGGATAACGACTTCGTGCTGCCCGCGGGATTGCAGGCATGCTTGCAAAAATTGCGGCATGATCCACTTGCAGCCGCGGTTCAGGGCCATTGCCTGATCTTCCAGGACGGGCCAAACGGTCAGTTTGATCTCATGGATGCACGGTCTGCCGTGCCGGGCATCAAAGGGAAAAATCCGCTGGCACGTCTGGTCGAGAAATTCCGTTTCCATCAGGAGATCGACTACGGCCTTTATCGGACGGATGTTCTGCGAGATCTGCTCGATCGAGAGGTTGGCGTCGAGAGTCGATTGGGTCGCGCGCTTATTTCCAGTGCGCTGACCGCCATTGCAGGAAATATTTTGAACGTCGATCAGTTCAGCCACACGCGCAACATCGGCTCACCGGCGGGGAACGACCGGGAGCACGCTCTCGAATGCTTCGCGCGCGACGCCGCTGGCGTGTTCGTCGAATATGCCTCTTGTCGGGGAATGCTGCGCGACGCGATCCTCAGTCGATCGGACAATCGATACGATGCGGCTTCCATCGAACACGTCCTCGATCTCATTCATCTCACTTATCTGACGACTTCTGCTCCGCCTGACGTCGTCCGGTTCATGATGGAGCAGGAGCTTGTCGGCGTTCCGTTTGCGACCTATTGGTCCGACGATCGGGTTCAGATTCCATTGCAAGATGCCGGTGTCGCCGACCAGCCGCGCCGATCCGCCATCACTCGTTTGATCGGATCGATGGGAGGACCGATCCGCGCGAAGGTGAGCGATCGATCCGGTCATCTTTTCGCGAACACCAATGTCAGGAGAGGCGATCGATACTATCGAATTCATCAAGGCTTTGCTGACTGGTGCAACAATCGCTACGGTTCGAACGCGCGAGCCGCGGCCGAAACGATGATGGTTCAGCTCGATCTTTTCGCTTTGGACGGCGCCAAGCCGGCGCGCATGACGACGGCTTGAGGCTGCGAGCGATGATGCAGGTGACCGAACAGGATGAGGTGCGACGGCTCACCGTCACCATCATGCTGTGTAATTACAACGACGCCCAATTTCTGCCGAGCTCCCTCAATGCCATCGGCAAGCAGACACGGCCGGCCGACGAGATCATTATCGTCGACGATGGTTCTTCCGATCAAAGTGTTGATATAATTGAAGAATTTGCGAAACAACAGATCAACGTCAAAGTTCTCAGAAACAAGGAGAACGAAGGTTTGCTGTTCTCGATCAACCGCGCGCTGGGGGCGGCGACCATGGATTTCGTGATATGGGCTGCGGCGGATGACATGCTGCTGCCGAATTTCGTCGAGCGAAATCTGGCCATGTTGGAGCGGAATCCGGGGGCCGCCATGTCGTTCTCCCGGCTCGCAACCTTCCGTGACGGTACAGACGTCATCACGCACTACACGCCAGAGAAGTTCCACGAAGAATTTGATCTCGGTGTTCGGCCGCACTACATGGACGTTGCCGAACTGAACAAACGATTTGCCCAGAGTCACCTATGGATGTCGGCGAATACAGTGGTTGCGCGCCGCGATGCTCTTCTCGCAATCGGTGGCTTTGACGCCAAGCTGCGGTGGCACGCGGATTGGTTTGCCTATTACGTAATTCTTTTGCGCCACGGCGCATGCGTCATTCCGGAGACTTTGGCAATAATGCGCGAACGCCCCGAGACGTTTTCCCGTATAGGCATGCGGAGCAGGGACCAGCAGCGCAGGACACTGATCAATATGGTTTCGATGCTGCATGAACCACAATACAATGACATTCGCGCATTTATCCTCTGCCGTCCCAGCATTCTCTCGCCCTACGGCAAGCACATGCTCTATGTTCTTCTGCGCGAACCGCGGTATTGGCGCCTGGCCGTGCCATTCGGCCGGTGGTTCTTGAACCATTGGTGGCAGGTCGCCGCAAAACGCAAGATGCTCGGCCTTGGCCGCAAGATCTGGAATTTCTTCAAAGAAATGCGTCGGCAAAAACTGATTGGATACTGAGCGCCATGCGGATCGTCGAGACAAGTCTTGCGGGTGTGTGCATTGTGGAGCCGGATTTGGTCGTCGACGAGCGCGGATTCTTTGGCCGCATTTTTGATCAGGATATTCTTGCTGAGCGCGGGATGTGTACGTCGTTCCCGCAATGGAGCGTGTCGTTTAACCACAGGCAAGGCACGCTGCGTGGCTTGCACTGGCAGGCGGATCCATATTCAGAGGTCAAGCTCGTCCGCTGTACGCGCGGCGCGATATTTGACGTCGCCGTGGATATTCGCCCCGCATCTGTCAATTACGCGCGCTGGGTAGGGGTCGATCTGTCGGCTGACAACCATCGGACGCTCTACATTCCGAGCGGATTCGCCCACGGCTTTCAGACGCTGGCCGACGATTGCGAAGTGCTGTACCACATCTCCGAGCAGTATGATTCCAGTCTCGCTCGCGGTGTGCGCTTCGACGATCTCCAGATCGGGGTGAAATGGCCGACCGCACCCACGCGCATCATTTCGCAGCGGGACCAAGATCTGCCCTGGCTTCGAGATCTGTGATCGTGCCGGGAAACAGACCAGTGCCGCGACTTTCTGTGGTGATCCCGCACTACAATCACACTCAGCATTTGGCCGAGGCCGTGGATGCGATCATGAGCCAGTCGCGCCGTCCGGACGAGGTCGTTCTCGTTGATGATGGGTCGGAGCCTGAAAGTCTGAGGTGGGTGGAGAATCTGGTGGCCGGATTCCCCGAAATACGGCTCATCCGCCATCCGGAAAATCGCGGCGTCAATACCGCGGTCAAGACTGGTCTCGCCGCCGTAACCGGCGACTTCGTGGCGTTCACCTCCGCCGACGACCGGTTGGTATCCGGAGCGGTGGAGAAGGTCGTGCGCGCACTGGCGCTCAATCCGCGCACCGGTCTGGTCTTTTCCGATTTGGCTGAGATGAACGAGGATGGTTCGAATTTGCAGGTCATGTCGCTCGCGCTTGCGAACGAGGCGCGCTATTTCGCGCCAGACGAATTTCGTCGCATACTGCGTCACAGTTTCTTCTATTTCAATACTGGCAGCATGTGGTTCAACACCGCCGATCTTCGATACTTTGCGGGGTTCGACGATCGTCTGCGATGGCATGCCGATCTTTACGCGGCTTACGGCATTGGAATGTTACGCGGCGCCACTTACGTGCCGAGCGCCTATGCCTGCTATCGCCGGTCGGCCGGCTCCTACTCGCGGGGCCGGCAGGGCAGGGCCCAAATCGCGGTGCTTGAGGCGTGGCTGGCCAAGACGCGCGAGCCGAGCGGCTGGGACTCCCGCCGGGCATTTCGCGATGCCGCCGTGCTTCCGGACTACGGTTTCTTTGCTGTTCGCGCGCTCAGGTCCGATCGCGATTTCATCACCGTCGCGCTGGTACTCCGGATCATCTCACGTACAGTATGGGGCTGGTTGCGGCCTTTGCTGCCTTGGGGCTTCCGGCGCCTGGTTCGCCGCATCGTGAGCCGCCGTTTCGATGCTTAGCCAGATACTGACGATCGTCGTTCCCACCTTCGATCGGCCGGCCGAGTGCCGGCGGCTCGTTCGGTACTTGACGCGGGCTGCTGACCCGCCGTCGATTCTTGTACTTGATTCCAGCCGCCCGGTGGCACGTGATGCAAACCAACGCTACCTTGGAGAATTGTCACCGCATGTGTCGCATGTGGTCTTCGATCCCGCGATGGCGCCGTTCGACAAGTTCCGTGAGGGCACACACCAGATCGCGACGCGCTATGCAATGTTTTGTGCGGACGATGATGTCATTTTCACCGAGACGCTTAGCCGGCTTGTAGAAGTCCTCGAAAGCGGAGCAGCGGTTGCAGCCCATGGTCGCTATCTTGGCTTCGAATGGCAGCGCGAAGTCCAGGTAACGCGCATGATGAACGATGGACCATCGATTACGGGTAACTCGGCGATCGAGCGGATATGCCGGTTCATCGCGCAATATCAGGGCGTCACCTATGCTATGACTCACACCGATGTGCTGAAGGCCGCGTTCGACGGCGCCGCGGCATTTCCAGATATATTGTTTCGTGAGCTTATAACCGGTGCATTGATCGCCGGCAGCGGTGCGATCGCCCGCCTTCCTCGCTTCACCCATGCGCGCCGGGATCAATCCTCCTATACCTACGCGCATTGGCATCCGCTAGAATTCGCTTACCGCGATCCGGTCGAATTGTTTAAGCAGGCCAGGAATGCCATCCAGCTTCTGCTCGGGATCGAGGAGGCAGGCCAGCAGGTACGCAATCGGCGGGCGCTTGAGCTTGCGTTTCTGGCCTACCTTTCGGCAAATGTATCGCAAAGCGCATTGCAGTATGCGACGCGCAGCACATTACAGGGGAACAATCAGCAGCGCTCGCTCGCCGAATTGTGGGCTCGGCACTATTCTACGGGTTGGCCTTGGCTTGATCGCGTCAGGGCTATGCCGCTGTCGCGGGCGTTGCGTGACAGGTGGCTCATGGCAATCTTACGCCGGCAAGTAAAACCCATCCTGACGAATGCTCGGAGAGGACCGGACATCCGGACGGATTCGTGCGCGTTCGATCAGCAATTCATCGCAGCCGGCGACATAACTGCGGATGACCTTGACGCTATTCGCACCGGCTTCGCCGGTTATCTCGATGCCGCCAGTCCTTCCAATTGAGACGCCACCAATCCTGAGCAGGAGCGCCATGCTGGAGCACCTCAATAATAGCGCTTTGGACCCGGCGCGTGTCGTAATCCTGGGCGCGCGCGGTTTTGTCGGAGCAGCTGCCGAACGGTTGCTGCGAGCCCGCAGCGTGTCAGTCCTGTCGCTCGGGCGGGCGGAACTCGATCTCTTGTCTGGCGATGCGGCTGACCGTTTGGTTCGCGAGCTTCGCGCCGATGACTCCCTGCTTGTCATCTCTGCGCGGGCGCCGGTCAAGGACGTGGCCATGCTGGTTGAGAACGTGCGGATGATGGAGAATATCTGCATGGCGCTCGCAAGCGCATCGCTGCGGCATGTCGTTTACGTCAGTTCGGACGCGGTCTATCGTGACTCGAAAGCGCCGCTCACAGAGCAATCCTGCGCCGAGCCGGCCTCGCTGCACGGTGCCATGCATCTCACGCGGGAGCTGATATTGAGCTCGATAGTCAGCGCGCCTTTCGCCATTCTCCGTCCCAGCCTGCTCTATGGCGCGACCGACCCGCATAACGGTTACGGTCCCAACCGCTTTCGTCGCTTGGCGGCCGCCGGACAGGAAATTGTGCTGTTTGGCGAAGGCGAGGAGCGGCGCGATCATGTTCTGATCGACGACGTGGCGGAGCTGATCTGGCGCGTGCTCGCGCATCGCAGCCGCGGAACGCTCAATGTAGCCACCGGCGAGGTGTGGAGTTTCCGCGAGATAGCGGAACGCATTGCCGGAATGGCCGTCCCGGCCGTTGCGGTCCGCGGCAGCCCGCGCTCCGGTCCGGTCCCGCACGGGGGCTATCGAGCGTTCGACATCGCGGCATGCCGAACCGCGTTCCCCGATTTTCGTTATGTCAATTTGGAGGAAGGTTTAAGCAAAGTCGGGCTGGTGGGGAACTCGCCGCGGAAATCAACGGGTGTCTGAATGGCGGCTGAGCAGAATGCAGAATATGGTAGGTGACTCAGCGGAGCCGCAGTTTATGAAAATACCGACGATTGATCAGGCCAATCTGGTGGACGCAGCCCGCCTCGACGATTTGAGTGAGGCGGCCCGCAACAGTCCGCGGAAACGAGCTCACCTTCTCCTGCATTCCGGGCACCAGGATCAGGTCCAGCGTCTGCTCATCGCGATTGAGCCCGGCACCTATGTGAGAGCTCACAAACACTCCGAGCAATGGGAGATGCTCGTCCTGCTGCGGGGGCGTGTCGATGTCTTGATGCTGAGCGACGATGCGGAGCTGCGCCAGCGCGCGAAGCTAAGTGCAGCGTCTCCGGTCATTCAAATCCCGATCGGATATTGCCATTGCGCGACTTCACTGGACGTCGGCAGTGTGGTCATGGAGATCAAGCCCGGCCCTTATCGGCCCAACGAGTTCATGGCATGGGCGCCCGAGGAGGGCAGTTCAACAGCCGGCGCGTTCCTGAATTGGGCGGGTGACGCGAACATCGGTCAAACCTGGTCAGGCTCAGGCAGCAACACCCGGTAGCGGGCCGATACCGGAACAGGTTATACGTCGAACGGAAATGGCGAGAATTCCAAAGCAGTCATGATAGTTCAGCTTGACGGCCAACATTATTCAATTGGTCGACCCGGGGATCTGTGGACCTTCTCACAATTGCACTGATGCTGTTCGCGGGCTTGCTTCATGCGAGTTGGCACGCCTTGGTTAAATCCGGCGCCGATCAGACTGCTAATTTGGCCGGGATGGGACTTGTCGCCTCGGTGGCGGCGATGGCTACGATCCCGTTTGTTCCGACTCCACCGCCGGTGATCTGGCCGGTGCTCGTCGTCTCCGCTGCGCTTCACGTGGGCTATAAGCTGTGCGTCGCCAATGCTTATGCCAGCGCAGACCTGGGCCAAGCATTTCCATTGGCGCGCGGCGCCGTGCCGTTGTTCGCGACCGCAATTGCATTCGTGACACTGGGGCAAACTCTGGACGTGGAGCAGTGCGCCGGAATTGCACTCATTTCCGGAGGCCTCGTACTCCTGACGCTGGAACGCTTGCGCGGCTCGTTCAACGGAGCGCTGCTGGTGGCCACCACGGGTGCAGGCTTGGCGGTTGCGGCATATTCGGTAGTCGATTCCTACGGCACCCGACTATCTGGAAGCTGGATCGGCTTTACCGCGTGGCTTGTCGTTTTGGACAATGTCACGTTTCTGCTGGTGGGGCGCCTGATCCGGGGACAAGCGCTATGGGCGACATTGTTCGCCATGAAGCGACGCGTGATCGCCTCTGGCCTTCTGGGATTAATCTCGTTTGGCGTGTTCATGTGGGCTTTAAGCCGCAATCCCGTCGGATCTGTCTCGGCCTTGCGTGAAAGCAGCGTACTTTTCGCGATCCTGATCGGCGTTCTTCTGCATCAGGAACGGCTATCCGCGCGACGAATAAGTGCGGGAATCCTGATTGTCATGGGCATCGTCACGATAGCCGTTTCGAAGTAGCGCTTTGGGCTGTCGCGGTTGACAATTCGGAAGAAGGGTTTTCGATCCGCGACTTCCGGCCAAATGCGAAACTGGATACTGCAATTGGACAACGTCTTGATGTGGGCCACGATTGTCGGATATACAGCTTTTTGGCGGAAGCAGGCTCGGTTCATTATTTTTCATTTGGCTTTCGCATGACGCAGGTTAGCGGATATCACCAGGCGAACTGTGACGCCAGATTGTCTGCGGCCTATGGAAAAGGCGAGGGGGCAACGCGTGCGCATACGCGGTATCCACGTCGACGGGAAAGACAAAGGTTTGGGCGGCTGAAATGAGTGGCACTCACGAGAACCTCGAGCGCGAGGACAAAGAAGTTCCATCGTCGGATCGCTCATTCGGCTTTGTCTTCTGCGGCTTTTTTGTGATAATAGGGCTCTTGCCGCTGTTATTTGGATCACTTAATATTCGCTGGTGGTCCTTGGGGTTGGCGCTGGTGTTCGCCGTGTTGGCTCTGGCCGCCCCGAGCGTCTTGCATCCCTTGAATCGGCTCTGGCTTGCGTTTGGGCGCCTTCTCCACAAGGTGGTGAGCCCAGTGATGATGGGATTTCTTTTCTATGTCACGGTCGCCCCAATGGGAATCGTCATGAGACTCCTTGGCAAAGATCCGCTCCGGCTGAATTTTGACCGTAGCGCCTCGAGCTATTGGATCGTGCGTCGACCGCCGGGACCTCCACCTGAGACCATGCGCGACCAATTCTGAAATCATCAGCGAGACACGTCACATGATTGGATTTCTGGCAGAGCTTTGGGCGTTCATGCGAGCCCGGAAAAAATTCTGGCTTCTGCCGATTTTCATCATGATGGTGATCTTCGGCGGTCTCGTGGTGTTTACCAAAGGGTCCGCGGTAGCGCCGTTCATCTACACGTTATTTTGACGAAATCGCCAATGCTGATCCTCGGCATCTCGGCGTTCTATCACGACAGCGCAGCCGCACTGATCCAAGATGGTCGCATTATTGCGGCGGCTCAGGAGGAGCGTTTTACACGCAAGAAACAAGACTCCGGCTTCCCTACGAATGCGATCCGTTATTGCCTGGATGCTGGCAAGGCGCGTCTTGGCGAAGTCGATCATGTCGTCTTCTATGACAAGCCGTTTCTCAAGTTCGAGCGCCTGATAGAGACCTATCTTGCCTTTGCGCCGCGCGGCTTCACTTCGTTCCGGATGGCGATGCCGATCTGGATCAGAGAGAAGCTGTTCCAGAAACATCTCATCAGGGACGAACTCAGGGCTATTGATCCGGAATTCGATTGGGAGTCGCGGCTCCTGTTCACGGAGCACCACCAGAGCCATGCGGCATCGGCATTCTTCGCATCGCCGTTCAAGGAGGCCGTCATCCTGACAATGGACGGCGTCGGCGAATGGGCAACTACGTCAGTCGGGGTCGGCTGGGACAACAATCTGGAGATGAAGAAGGAAATCCATTTCCCCCATTCACTCGGCCTGCTCTACGCTGCCTTCACCTACTACACCGGTTTTCGAGTCAACTCCGGCGAATACAAGGTCATGGGTCTCGCGCCCTACGGCGAACCTCGCTACACGCCCTTGATCCTCAAGCACCTAATCGATCTCAAGCCCGATGGGTCGTTCCGGTTGGACCAGTCATACTTCAACTATTGCACTGGACTGACGATGACCAACGAGCGCTTCGACGCCCTGTTCGGTGGACCGCCGCGCAAGGCTGAAGAGCCACTGACCCAGCGTCATATGGATCTAGCTGCCTCGGTGCAGAAGGCGACCGAACTGGTGGTGTTGCAGCTCACGCGGTCGATCGCTGATGAATACGGCATTCCGAACCTATGCCTCGCCGGCGGCGTCGCTCTCAATTGCGTGGCCAACGGCGAAGTCTGGCGTGACGGCCGCTTCAAGCAAATCTGGGTGCAGCCAGCCGCCGGCGACGCCGGCGGCGCGCTCGGTGCCGCGCTTGCCGCCTACCATCTGCATAGGGGACAACCGCGGAAACTCAATGGCACCCTTGATGCCATGCAGGGGAGCTACCTCGGCCCGGACTTTACTGCGGAGGAGATCGAACGCCAGCTCACGGAATCCGGTGCCCACTTCCATCACTTGGGCGGGCGCGACCTCATTGAAAGAACCGTGGATGACTTGGTCAGTGAGCGAGCTGTTGGATGGTTCCAGGGGCGCATGGAATTTGGGCCCCGGGCGCTCGGCAATCGGTCGATTCTCGGCGATCCACGCTCGCCGTCGATGCAATCGGTGTTGAATCTGAAGGTCAAGTACCGTGAATCATTCCGTCCGTTTGCCCCGGCAGTGCTGCGAGAGGATGTTGCTGACTGGTTCGAGTTCGACGGTGACAGTCCCTACATGCTCTTTGTCGCCGATGTTGTCAGCCGTCGCAGGCGGCAGATGAGCGCGGAGGAACAAAGCCTGTTCGGCATCGAGAAACTGAATGTCCCAAGATCGGAGATCCCGGCGGTCACGCATGTCGACTATTCTGCCCGATTGCAGACCGTCCATGCGGAGACCAATCCGCGCTTCCATGATCTTCTGTCGGCCTTCAAGGCCAAGACCGCGTGTCCGGTTCTGGTGAACACCAGCTTCAACGTGCGCGGCGAGCCGATTGCATGCTCCCCCGAAGATGCGTTCCGCTGTTTCATGGGTTCCGAGATCGAGACGCTGGCGGTCGGAGATTTCTACATGCGTAAGGAAGAGCAGAACCCGGCGCTCAAGCTGGATTATCGCAATCGCTTCGATCCCGATTAGAGCGGAATCGGGTTAACCGTATAGCCGCGGCTTGCGAAGTAGTTTGCGCACTCGGTTGCGGAGAAGATGTTGGATTTACGGTGCCGGAGATTGTAGGCGTGTTGTGATGCCAGCGGCCACGCGTCCGTATTGCTCATGATGGATTGCATATATTTGTTACAGCGCTACAGCTTCAGCAACTAGAGTCGCCAAAGCATTATTCCGTCCGGCTTAGTCGCACGATCAAATTTGGCCTTCACATCTATGACGACGCCCGAGCCATCCCGTAGTAAACCTGAAACCAGCGGCCACCCGGCCGCGACATAACTCTCATGTGCGACTGCAAGTATTACGGCATCCGACGGTTCTAGTGCCGAATCGGGAACGAGTTCGAGTCCGTATTCCCGGATGGCCTCTTCGGGAATAGCGAGCGGATCATGCACCTGGACGGTGACACCGAACGATTGCAGCTCCCGCACAATGTCGACGACCTTTGAATTGCGAATGTCGGGAACATTTTCCTTGAAGGTCAGCCCGAGGATGGTGATGCGCTCGGGTCGGGTCCCATTGCGCATCAAGCATCTCAAACACTCGCGCGCAATACGCTGGCCGACACCGTCATTGATTTGGCGGCCAGCCAAAATCACTTGCGGATGATAGCCGGCGCGTTCGGCGCGATAGGTCAAATAATACGGATCGACGCCAATGCAGTGACCGCCGACAAGGCCGGGCGTAAATGGAAGAAAATTCCATTTGGTCTGAGCGGCGGCAAGAACGTCCGACGTGTCGATGTCGAGCTGGTGAAAGATGGCGGACAGTTCGTTCATGAAGGCAATGTTGAGGTCGCGCTGGGTGTTTTCGATCACCTTCGCGGCTTCGGCGACCTTGATAGATGGCGCCTTGTGGATGCCCGCTGTCACCACCGAGCTATAGACGGACGCAATGATATCGAGGGTCTTCGCGTCCTGGCCGGAGACAACCTTGCGGATGGTTTCGAACCGGTGCGCTTGATCACCCGGATTGATGCGTTCTGGCGAATAGCCGACAGTAAAATCGCGGCCGGCGCGCAGGCTCGATGCTGCCTCCAGCACGGGGACGCAATCTTCTTCGGTCGCGCCGGGGTAAACGGTCGATTCGTAAACGACGATGCCGCCGGGACGAAGCGCCTTGCCCACGGTCTCCGACGCCCGGAAGAGAGGCACCAGGTCAGGACGCCGCGCCTCGTCGATCGGAGTGGGGACGGCGACGATGAAGAAATCCGCGCCCGTCAGCTCGCTTGGGTCGGAAGTGATGTGCAAATGCGGTAGCTTTAGATTGTCCGATGCAACCTCGCGTGTGCGATCGTGCCCCCTTCGCAGCTCCGCCACGCGCGCAGCAGCGACATCGAAGCCAATCACTTCTGTTCCGGAGCGGGCAAAAGCGACGGCCACGGGAAGTCCGACATAGCCCAGGCCGATCACCGCGATCTTTCTTCCGTGGGGCGCCAAATGGGATTCCTTTATAGAAACTGGCGGAAACGTGGCTTCTTAGATGCTTGTGCGAACGCGGCAAGTGAAGGTCGGTGGACTTATAATACAGCAAATGCCGGGCACCAACCGCATCATGGCGGCGGGTAGCCGCTTCGATAACTTCCAAGCAGCCGTTGATAAAGCGCGACGATCTCGCGGCCGATGCGCGCGCTGGAAAACTCGGTTTCGGCAAGCCTCCGAGACTGAGCGCCATATCGCCGTCTGAGCTCTGGATCGCCGGCCAGCCGGTCGATGGCGTCGGCAAGCGCGGCGGCATCATCGACGGGAACAAGGATGGCGTTGATGCCGTCGCGCGCGATTTCGCGGCATCCGGTAACGTTGGTGGCAACAAGGGGCCGGCCGCAAGCGGCAGCTTCGAGCAGACTCTTGGGCAACCCCTCCCGGCGAGAAGGTAGGACGGCGATATGAGCGGCTGCCCAGACCGTGCGGATGTCGGGAACGTGTCCTAGAACCACAACATCTGACCGTTGCCGCCAGGCATCGATGGTGGCTGGTGGTATGGAGGCGGGGTTAGCTGGATCCGGCTCGCCTGCCAAAAGAAGACGGATCGGTCGCCCCCGGCGCAGGAGGAGTTCGTGGGCTGCCATCAGCGTATGCAGGCCTTTGTCCGCGAGCAACCGCCCTACGAAGGCCACCGTGACCGGCCCATCGGGTTCCGGAAGAGGTGCCAATTGATCCACATCCACGCCTGAACCGGGGATCAGGGCGATGCGATCGGGATCAAGCCCCAAACCGATGGCATCGGCTCGATCGTCCGCATTTTGCACCAGGAGGATGGAACCGGGACGATTGAAAAGGCCGCGAATGAGGCGGCTGAGCGCGGTTCGGACAAGTCGTGCTCGGAGGGTTTTTGACGTGAAGGCAAAACCGAAGCCGGCTACTGCATTGAGCCGGGCCAGGGGCAACCCCAGGGCGGCGAGGGAGCCCATAATGCTGGGCTGCATCGCAACATGATGGACAATGTCTGGCGCTAATTCTTTGTAGAGGGCCCGGATCCGGTAGATGGCCAAGAGAAAGCCGGCCGGGTTGGCGCTGCCGCGGCGCCAGCTCAACGGGTGCAGGTGAAAACCTTCAGCTTCGATTTGCGGGCCATGCCGGTCGACCCGCGTCACCACGTGCACTTCGAAGCCGGCCGCCTGCGCCGCCCGGGCCATGGGGAGGCGATGGGACACGAAATACCAGTCCTCGGTGACCAGGAAGAGCAGGCGGGGTAATCGCATAAGGGCCGGCGTCTCGCGCGGTAAGGGCGACCGGCGGCGACGCTACCGGGTCTTCCCGGGGGGCGTCCACACCTCTTCTCACGACTTATTTCAGCATGATAGCGCTGTTCACGCAATGAACATAGTGCTTGACGTTCATGCCATGAACGCTCTAGGACTCTCGTAAAGGGGGCCCTATGTCCAGCGTGACACAGCAAGAGCAAGAAAATGGGAACTCTAAGATCGTTCTTGGCCTGCTGGAGTCGGTCGAGCGCGATGGAGGAATGTCGCAACGCCGGCTTGCGGCGGAGCTTGGGATCGCTTTGGGCCTGGTGAACGCCTATCTCAAGCGCTGCGTCAAGAAAGGTCTGGTCAAGGTTAATGAAGCTCCGGCGCGCAGATATGCCTATTACCTGACCCCTCGAGGTTTCGCTGAAAAATCGCGGCTGACCGTCGAATATCTATCTTATTCATTCTCGTTTTTCAGATCGGCGCGGGCGGATTGCGCTGCCGTGCTCGACACCGCCAGCGCTCGGGCCTGGACGCGGATTGTGCTGGTCGGAATTTCCGATCTCGCGGAGATATCCACCATCTGTGCCCTGGAGAGTAGCGTCAAAATTGTCGCTGTCGTGGATGCGGATGCCAAGGTGGCGCGTTTCATCGGAATACCGGTCGTGACGTCGTTCAAGGCCCTCGACGAGCCATGCGATGCCGCCGTGTTGACCGATCTTAGAAATCCGGCAAAAGCCTTGGCTTCGGCCGTCCGATATTTCGGATCCGAGCGCGTATTGGTGCCGGCGCTGCTCTCAGGCCGTCTGCGCAATCGGCGGAGAATATCATGATCGCCGGAACCCGCTGGTATGTAGTGCAGACTCATCCTCACGCGGAGAACAAGGCGGCCGCGCACCTCGGCCGTCAGGGTTTTGCGACTTACCTTCCGTGCTATCTCAAGCGCCGGCGCCACGCGCGCCGGGTCGATGTCGTCTCCGCGCCGCTGTTTCCGCGCTACCTTTTCATCAAAATCGACACGACCATTCAGCGCTGGCGGTCGATCTACTCGACTGTCGGTGTGTCGCGACTCGTTTGCATCGGAGACGCCCCCGCGCCGGTTCCGGATCAAGTGGTCACGATGCTGAAGGACCGCGAGGATCCATCTGGCTTCATTCGCCTTGGTCACTGGCCGCTGTTTCGCGTCGGTGACAAGATTCGCGTTCTCGAAGGCGTATTTTGCGATTGCCTCGGACTTTACGATGGCATGTCGGACCGCGACCGCGTCGCGATCCTTCTCAATCTGTTCGGCCGCGAAGTTCGCGTGCTATTGGACGCCGAGGCTGTGGCCGCAGCCTAGCTCGCTGCGCCGCAAAGCCTCTGAGTTCTGTCTGGGGGAATGTTTCACCCGGAGTGCGGTAGCGTAGGAAAATTCCGCAAACAAAGCATGAGATGGCAGCTGGCTTTCTTTGAACAGGAGAACTCGCCGTTACACGGCGTTTCCAGGGCGAATCCGGAGAAATGATTTCAACAACGCAACTCAAGTCTGACGTATCGGCAGTGGTCGTATCTTGCGATGGATTTGCGGACGTCTGGCCGGGATTTTTTGGTCTGCTGTTTCGCTTTTGGCCGGATATGCCCTATCCGTTGCATCTCATCAGTAATCATCTCACATTTCCGGATAAACGCATTACTCCGCTGCGCGTGGGCGATGACATATCTTGGTCGGAGACCCTCGCGCGCGGCCTTGAGCGCATATCGAGCCGCTTCGTTTTGTTGACGTTGGAAGACTTTTTTCTTGCCGCGCCGGTCGATACGGCACATGTCGGCCGCTTGCATTCCGCCATGGTCGCCAAAAGCGCGGTCTATCTGCGTTTGGTGCCAAACCCGAAGGCCGATGTCCCGTGTCCAGAAATGCCCGATATCGGCGTGATAGCCAAAGGCGCACCCTATCGCACTTCATTGCAAATCGCGTTTTGGGATCGGCTGGCGTTGTTGAGTCTGTTGCGCCGGAATGAGTCCGCGTGGGATTTTGAATTGAAGGGTTCGCGGCGTAGCGACCAGATGTCCGAACCGTTCCTCAGCGTCTGCGAAGGCATTTCAGCAATCCCATACCGCCACGTGGTGCGGCGTGGAAAATGGCTGCCGGATGCCGTTCGGCATTTTACGCCGCTTGGCATTGCATTCGATTTTTCCAAGCGCCCGGTCGAGTCGGAACTCAATTTACGCTGGCAGGCGTCGGCCACCCGGCGGCATCTGGGTCGCGTGTGGCGGTTTGCAACGCGGCGGTCGCTTTGAGCCGGCAGCGGCCATCGAGCGATCGGCGGCGGAATTTCCGCCGTCATGTCGGCACGGCCGCATCCTGATTTTCGCGGATGCTAGACTATCCCAACGGCTCCGGAGATCGTGAATTGACGCTTGCGGACGACTTGAAAAAACTGGAGCGGAATGTCTATTCGCAGAACGGCGAGGATGGCGTCATCGAATGGGTGTTCAGCCGGATCGCACCGCGCCACCGCATCTGCGTCGAGTTTGGCGCCTGGGATGGCCGTAACCTTTCGAATACTTTCAATTTGGTCGCGCACCACGGCTGGAAGGCCATCCATATAGAAGCGGACCCACACAAATTTCAAACGTTGAAAAAGACCGCGACGGCTTATCCGGCGATAACACCCGTTTGCAGTCTCGTCGCCGCGGCGGGGGAATTGTCTCTCGACCGGATCCTTGAGCGGCAAGGCGTTCCGGAGGATTTCGATCTCCTGTCAATCGATATCGACGGCAACGACTACGACGTCTGGGAAGCGACCGTGCGTTTCCATCCCACGTTGGTGGTCATTGAATACAACGCGACGATTCCGCCGGAATTCGACTATATCGATCGCGGCGGCCGCGGCTATATCGGGTCGTCTGCTGCTTCGCTCGGCGCCTTGGCGTCTCGCAAGGGTTACGGGCTGCTCGGATGCACCGCGACTAACTTGTTCTTCCTGCGCGAGCCATATTTTTCTGCGCTCGGCGTGAAGCCGCAGGCCGTCGATGAGGCCCTCGATCGCCAGGCTGTTTGCTATGTCTTCTTCAATCATGCCGGGGAGATCGTCTTTAGCAACAGTGCCGTGGCGGGCAGGCTGCGCGGCGTTACCTACGCGCAGCCCATGAAAACTTGGGTCCGGCGCGCATTGCGGATGCCGACGTTTTATTTGCTCGGAGAGGCGCATCAAGAAGCCGGCGCCGTTTTGAAATTTCTCAGATGGATAAAGTCACTGGTGCGCAGCTGAGTGCACTGCTTCCACATGGCATGTTCGTTTAACCCATGAGCCCGTACGTTCATCTTTTCAGAGACATTATCGGATTTTCTGCACTGGCGTCTTCCCACGCTGCTCGTGACAGGCAAGGCTAAGATATGGCGCCGCGTTTGACCATCATCCTGCCGATGAAAGGACGGTGCCTTTTTACTCTGCGGTTTCTGTGGCACGCCAACAAGGTGCGGTTACCCTACCGGTTCTTGATTGCGGATGGACAGGTAAACGAGGCGGTCGCGGGGTATCTCGAGAACAGCCGCGAGATATTTCCAGAACTCGACATCGAGTACGTTCGCTATCCGAATGACGTTGATTATAGCCGGTATTTCGCGAAAATGTCCGATGCGCTTCAGCGCGTACGGACGCCGTATGCAATGGTAGCGGACAACGATGACTTTCTTGGCTTTGACGGAATCGAACGGGCGCTCGATTTTCTGGACGCGAACGCGGACTACGTCTGCGCGCGCGGCCGGGTGGCCGCGTTTTCGGTGTATTCCGGGCTCGGCAATCCGGACGGCGGCGTTCGCGGCAGACTCAACCGCCTTTATATGTCCTCCGATACCGAAGATATTTCCGCACCCGTCGTGACGGAGCGGCTGCGCCAGGGCGGGCTATGTCTCTTGCTCTACTACGCAGTTTACCGTACCGAGGCCCTGGCCACTATTTGGCGGGAAGACGCCGAAATCGATTTTTCCGATATGATGCTGCATGAGACCTTCCACGCTATGCGGGCTCTGACTCTCGGCAAGGTCCGCACAAACAAAGCGACGATAACCTATTTTAGCCAAAGCGGCACCTCGCTATCTTACCAGCCTTTGAGAGACTGGGTCCGTCACCTCCTGCGCAGCCGCTTCACCTCGGAAGCTCACGCCGTAGTCGAGCGCATTTCGATTGCTGCCGCCACCGCCGATGGCGGCGGCGACGCGGCGATTGCCGAAGAGGTTCGTACAATAATCGAACGGTACTTTCGGGAGTTCTTGTCGATCAACTATGGATTGCTCACGCAGATCAAGCGGGTTATGCGCGAGAAGCTGCCGAATTTGTTCCGTTATCTGCAGACTCGTCCTCGCTTCTTCATTGGCCGCGAACGCTCGGCATTGCTTCGGCAACTGGCGAATGCCGGCGCGTCACCGGATGATCTAAGGCGGTCACGCAAGGACCTCGCGGAAATCGAAGGCGCATTATCGCGGGAGGCATTCGCTGATTTTGCTGGTCCGTTCCTGTCGATGGTGCGCGCTGACGGTAGTCGAGATTGGCTCTAAAATCCAGATCGAAGTTGCTGCGAGCCAATTTTGCCCGAGTCCAATAGTGAAATCGAAAGCGGGTAAGCCACTCATGGTGATGCAAACAAGAAACCGAAGCACGAAGAAGGTTAACATTCCGTCGAACTCGGGTGCTCGACCAGCCGCTCCCGACCTTCTCATACATTTGCACATTGCCAAGACGGGTGGCACGTCTCTGAGCAGCATGGTGAAGCATGGATTCCGAAGCGATGAGGTTTTCGAATCCATAAATCAGGGCGATGAAACATATAACGGGCTGGATCGCGTTACGTATGAGTGTTGCCAGCGGCGGCTAATGGATTACGGCTTAAAGCGCATTCGCTACGTCAGCGGGCACGTACCGATGGGGGTGCACCGCGTGTTCGAACGTCCCGCGAAATATATTACGGTCATTCGTCACCCGGTTGAGAGAGTCATATCGTATTTCTTCTTTCGTATCCAGATTAACGATCCTTATCTCAAAAATGGCAAGCCTCTCACATTTGAGGAGTACGTAGAGAGCCGTTACGACAATCAACTGCAAGATTATCAGGTGCGGGTCGTGAGCGGCTGTCCCGATTTCGATGCAGACGCGCCCGAACGAGGCGGCCAAGTGCTCGGTGCGCCGGTAGAAGGCCATCATTTCGAAGAAGCAAAGCGCAATATAGATGAATTATTTTTGACGATCGCGCCTCTTGAACAGTTGACTGAACTGGCACTGTTGATCCGCCTAATATACGGGTGGCCCATGCGCCGTTTGCAGACCGAGTACAAGAATCCGACCAAAGGGCGCCCGTACTTGATGGATATTCCGTCCCGCCTGATCAGAATTATCGAGGACTGTAATTCTCACGATATGGAATTGTACGAATGGGTTGGCAAGCGGTTTGCGGTGCAGAGACAGCTCTTCGAGCCTGAGCTATCGAGGGATCGGCGCATCTTTGGCATGGTCAACCGCGCGCTCACCACTGTGGGGGAAGTTTTACCATGGAGCGTGCGCAAGCGGCTCGCGGAAATTCTATTTTATGCTAGATAGCCGGCCTGCTTCGACTCATCGGTTCATTAAGGCGCGCCGCATAATGGATGCCAATCGAGCGCTATTTCCGGGATTCTGAAATTGCCGCCGAAGATTCCGCAACGATCCAATTCGTCCGAAAAGTTCCTTACAAAATCCAATACATGCGTGCGTGACCAGAACTGGCCCTTATGAAACTTCATCTTCTCCTATTCAGTGACCTCATGAGGCGCCTTGGCTGGCGCTTTCCGGCGCTGGTTGCATGGACGGCGCTTGTCGGCCTTAGCGAAAGTGTCTCGGTCATTCTGCTCCTGCCGCTCTTGAGCCGCGTCGGCGTGACGGCTGCGAACAGCCAAGGTGCGGCGATCGAGTTACTTGATAAAGGCTTGGCGCTCGTTGGTGCGACCGGCCCCTTGGAAATTCTCGCTGTTATCATTGTGGTCGCGACGATGCAGACGGCGCTTTCCATCGCTTTGAATTTGTGGACCGCGAGACTCGCGCGTCACTATCAGAGTCAGCGCCAGTTGGAAATGTTCAGCGCATTCATGCGCGCAAAGTGGAGCTTCGTCATCGGCAAAAAAGCCGGCGAGATGACGAATGCGATCATCACCGAAAGCGACCGATTGGGCAGGGCCTTCACAATATGCCTCTCGCTGCTTGCGAGCGTCGTGGTGACCGTCATCTATGTCGTGTTGTCGCTGCTTGTCGCGTGGCCAGTCACACTAAGCCTCATTGGTTTTGCTCTCGCGGTCGCGTTGACGATGACGCACCTCTACAAGAAGAGCTATACGGTCGGCCGGAGCTTGGCCCCGCTCGACGCGGAATTGCAGTCCGTGCTTAACGAACATTTTGCGGGAGCCAAATTCATCAAAGCGAGCGGCGGTGATGATCGCGCAGCCGCGCGGATCGAGCCCGTCGTGCGCAAGCTCGAAACAGCCAATGCGTTTGCCAGCTCCCTACCCGGAACGGTCCGTGGCGTCCTTGAGTTTGTCGCTTTGATTGGCTTGGCAATCATCCTCGTGCTTGCCAGCAAAGGGATGAGTGTGGCTGCCGGAAATGTGGTCGTTGTGCTGGCGCTCTTTGGGCGTCTGTTCCCGCGTATTACCGCGATACAGGCTCAACTGCATTATCTCAATGGTAATGTGCATGCCATTGAGGCTATCAACGAATTGCAAACAGCCGCGGAAGCTGCAGCAGAGCGGCAGGATCATTCAAGTGAGGCATTGAAGATCGATCTGCCGGCGACCCTCATTATAAGCAACCTTCAGGTGAGATTTGGAGAGCGAGTGGTCCTCGGCCCGATCAATCTGACGATTCCGATACCGGGCGTGCTTGCGGTCGTTGGCAGATCCGGCGCCGGGAAATCGACGCTCGTGCATACCGTGCTTGGGTTGGTAGAGCCGAGCGCTGGATCAATCCGGCTGGGAACCCACGAGCTTGCATCCGCGCCGCTTCGCGCATGGCGTCGGGCGATCGGATATGTGCCCCAGGAAACAATCCTGTTTCACGCATCTATCTGGGAGAACTTGACGCTCGCCAATCCCGACGCGTCGCGGGCTGAGGTCGAATTGGCGGTTCGGCGCGCCCATGCGCATGACTTCATTGAGGCGTTACCCCAAGGCTATGCTACGGTCATCGGCGATCAGGGCGTCAAGCTCTCCGGCGGGCAACGGCAGCGTCTCGGTATTGCGCGGGCACTATTGAGGAACCCGATCCTGCTGCTGATGGACGAGGCGATGAGCGCTCTGGACGCTGAGTCCGAAGCCGAGTTGTCGCAAACTCTTGAAGAGCTTCGCAAGCAGATGGGCATTTTGATTATTACGCATCGGCTCGGCGCAGTGCGAACCGCCGATTCTATTTACGTGTTCGAGGCGGGCCACGTTGTTGAGACTGGCAACTGGAACGAGTTGATGGCGCGCAAGTCGCGCCTGTTTTCTCTTGCCGCGGCCCAATCGCTCGGCCATGATCGATCTGTGGAAGCGCTGCAAGCGCGCACGGCTCCCGTTGGAAACTGAGTCCAGACCACGACGATTTGCTGATTTGCAAAAATCGCGACTAAGCGGAAATCAGAACCACATCATTGCGCGCGGATGACCGATGAGCATCACTAAAAAGGGAATCGTTCTGGCGGGCGGCGTCGGCTCGCGATTGTGGCCGCTCACGATCGTGAGCAGCAAGCAGCTTCTGCCAATCTACGACAAGCCAATGATCTATTATCCTCTGACCACACTGATGTTGGCGGGAATTCGCGACATCTTGGTCATTACGTCCGAAATGGAGGTGGCGCGCTTTGAGTCTTTGCTTAGGGACGGCAGGCAATGGGGCATCAACATTCAATACGCCGTTCAACCCGAGCCCGACGGCATCGCTAGAGCGTTTCTCATTGCCGAGAAATTTATCGACGGTCAGGGTTGCGCGCTCATCCTCGGCGATAACGTCTTCTACGGCGCGGGGTTTGGCGAGGTCGTGCAACATGCGGCCGCTCAAGACGGCGGCGCGACGGTATTTTGCCATTGGGTCAACGATCCCGGCCGCTATGGCGTGCTGGAGTTCGATCCTAAGAACCGCCCCGCGAGTATCGAGGAAAAGCCGAAGCAGCCGAAGTCGAATTGGGCCGTTACCGGGTTGTACTTCTATGATGCTTCGATCGTTGAAATCGCACGCGCTCTCAAGCCGTCCGCGAGGGGCGAGCTTGAGATTACGGATGTCAATCGCGTGTACCTGGATTCTGGTCGCTTGAACGTCGAGAAACTTGGTCGCGGGTTTGCCTGGTTTGATACCGGAACGCATCATTCGCTGCTGCAAGCGTCCGAGTTCATGTACACGATAGAAGAGCGGCAGGGACTGAAGATCGGATGCCCGGAAGAGGTTGCTTACAGGATGGGGTTTGTCGACGCGCCGGGGCTTGAAACGCTCGCCAACTCGATCGCAAATAGTGAATACAGCGCCTACCTCCGCCGCCTGCTTTCATCAGCTTCGCAATAATCATATGTCGAACAGCAAGCAGGGCAATATGTTCCGATGCCGCGTATGCGACGCACGCATTTCCGCATTCATGTCATTTGGGCGCATGCCTATCGCGAACGGGTTTCTAAGCCAAGGTGAAATCGAAAACGAGTATTTCTTTGAACTTGCGCCGGCATTTTGCAGCGAGTGCGGAATGTTCCAGCTCGTGGAGCAACCGAACCCGGACAAGATGTTCCACGGCCAATATGCCTTCTACTCGAGCACCTCTCGTTACATGCAGGTTCATTTCGAGAGCTTTGCAAATGCCGTGATGCAGCAGAGTCTCGGCGGGCGCCCGGATCCGTTCGTTGTGGAGCTCGGGAGCAATGACGGCATTATGCTGCGCCACTTTCATCATCGCGGCATCCGCCACCTCGGCATCGAACCGTCGGTTAATGTCGCGGATGTCGCGCGTGGTCATGGTATCCGTACGATCAGCGCGTTTTTTGATCGCAAGCTCGCGGATGACATCGTTGCCGAACACGGACGCGCCGATGCGATCCTGGCGGCAAACGTGATGTGTCATATCCCGGATCTGCCGGGAGTGGCCGCCGGCGTGCAGCGGCTTCTCAAGCCGGACGGCGTCTTCACCTTTGAAGACCCCTATCTCGGCGACATGATTGCGAAAACGTCCTACGATCAGATCTACGACGAGCATGTCTTCATATTTTCGGCGAGTTCCGTGATGCGCGCCTTTGGTATGCATGGCCTGGAGCTGATCGACGTCGCACCGCAGATCACCCATGGCGGATCCATGCGGTACGCGCTGGCGCACAAGGGCAGCCATGCGGTCTCTCCGAGAGTCGGGGAGCAGCTCGCGAAAGAGCGTGCGCAGGGGCTCGACATTGCCGAGACCTATCAGCGATTCAAGCGGAATTGCGAGAACTCGCGCGCGCTCCTGATGCAAACGCTCGAGGATCTGCGCAAGCGCGGAAAACGGGTGGTTGGCTACGGGGCGACCTCAAAGAGCACGACAGTCACGAATTACTGCGGCATCACGCCGGGCCACGTCGAATTCATCTCGGACACGACGCCGATCAAGCAGGGCAAGCTTTCGCCGGGCGCGCATATTCCGGTCAAGCCTTACCCGGAATTCACCCGTCAGTATCCCGACTACGCCCTGCTGTTTGCCTGGAATCACGCGACGGAAATCCGCGAGAAAGAATCGGCGTTTATCACGGCGGGCGGGCGGTGGATCGTTTACGTGCCGGAAGTGAAGATCGTCTCTTGATTCCCTGGGCCTCACCGCTGGCGCAGTATCGTGCGCGCGAAAGCGCCATCCAGGCCGCGGTAATGCGCGTTCTGGAAAGTGGGACATACATTCTCGGCAATGAAGTCGTGTCGTTCGAGCGCGCCTTTGCGGATTACTGCGGCGTAGCTCATGCGGTCGGCGTCGGCAGCGGGACCGACGCCCTGATGCTGGCGCTGAAGGCGCTCGGCATCGGTCCGGGCGACGAAGTGATTACAGTGTCGCACACCGCGGTTGCCACCGTGGCGGCAATTCTTGCAACCGGTGCGGCGCCGGTTCTCGTCGATATCGACGCAACCTACTACACGATCGACCCCGCAAGAATCGAAGAGGCCGTCACCCCGCGCAGCAAAGCGATCATCGCCGTGCATCTTTATGGGCAGGCCGCCGATATGGATGCGATCGTTGCAATCGGCAAGCGTCGTGGACTTCGGATTGTCGAAGACTGCGCGCAAGCGGCAGGTGGCCGTTATCATGATCTCCGTGTCGGCAGCATCGGTGATGTCGCGTGCTTCAGTTTTTACCCGACCAAAAATCTTGGTGCGATTGGTGACGGCGGCATGGTGGTCACAGCCGACGCTGAACTGGCGTCGCGGGTTCGGCGTCTGCGTCAATACGGCTGGGACGAGGTCCGCCAGACGCGCGAGATAGGACTGAACTCGCGGCTCGATCCGCTCCAGGCGGCAATCCTTGGCGTAAAGCTGCCGCATCTCGACGCGGACAATGTCCGGCGCGCGGCCATAGCAAACCGATACCAACAAGCTCTCGGCGACTTGCCGCTCACTCTGCCCACGGCGCGTCAACAGGCGACGCATGTTTATCATCTCTATGTCGTGGGCTGTGACGATAGGGACGGTTTGATGGCGCATCTTGCCATCCACAAGATTGGTTCAGCGATGCATTATCCGGTCCCGGTGCACTGCCAGAATGGATACGCTCAGCACGTCATCGTGCCGAAGAATGGCTTGCCTGTTACTGCTGAACTTGCCGATCGAATTCTCTCATTACCGATCTACCCTGAGCTGAGCGATTTCGAAGTGGATCGGGTGATCGAATCCGTGCGCGGCTTCCACAAGAGTTTGCGGCAGCCATGATGTCGGTAGAAAAAGTTGACGTAATGACACATTTCTGCCGGCGCTCGGCCCGGCCGAGGAGCTGAAAGCCGATCAGGCCCTTGCCGCCGACTCACCGCAAAGCGTTGTCGGATGCGCGAGTAGAGAAGACCGGATGTTGGGCATGCCTCTATTCACCGTGTTTACACCAACATATAACCGAGCGCATACGATCCACCGTGTGTTCGATAGCCTGTGTGCGCAGACGCTTCGCGATTTTGAATGGCTGGTGATTGACGACGGGTCGACCGACGGCACCTCAGAGCTAATCGCTACGTGGGCCAAGGCCGCTGATTTCCCAATTCGATATTTTAAACAAGAACATTCCGGCAAGCACATCGCGCACAATCTGGCGGCGCGAGAAGCACGCGGGCAATTTTTCCTTCCGCTCGACTCCGACGACGCCTGCGCTCCTCGGGCGCTGGAACGGATGGCCTATCACTGGAACACGATTCCAGCCCGCGACCGAGTGCTTTTTTCCGGCGTGGCTGGATTGTGCAGCGATCAATACGGCGAGGTTATTGGCGAGCAATATCCATTCGATCCGTTCGATACGAGCCTCCGCGAACGGTGCTATGTCTACCGGCTCCGCGGCGAGAAGTGGGGATCAACGTTGACGGAGATCGCACGGCGGTTTCCATTTCCCGAGATCAGAGGGACGCAATTCACGCCCGAAGGGGCGGTCTGGTTGCGGATAGCAAAAACCTACAAGGATCGATGCGTGAATGAAATCTTTCGAATTTACTATGTCGATGACGATAAGACTGGAGCAACACTGACGCGGAGAAGGGGACTCGATGATAGCGCCCCGGGGCGTTTGCACTATTACGTTTGGCTGCTCAACAACGACTTGGAATACTTCTTCCGTTCGCCAACGCCATTCCTGAAAGCCGCAGTGATGCTGCCGATCGTTGCGCGCCATTCAGGTCAATCCCTCCGACGCATATTCAAGTCATTGGAAAAGCTCCCGGCCAAGGTTCTTGTGTTCACGATGCTTCCGTTCGCCTTGCTGTTTCACGCGGTTGACAGAGCTCGCGCGCTGGTGCGGCCCAAAGAGAGTAGCGAGGGCAACGCATGATGATGTGGCGCAATCCATGATGACTTCAAGTCTTATGAGCTCAGTCGCAGTTTTGGCCGTCTTGAATGGCTGAGGTCATTGCGATGGCGCCGCGGTTGACGATTGTGCTGCCGCTAAAAGGTCGCCACCTTTTCACCCTGCGCTTCCTCTGGCACGCCAACCGCGCGCGGCTGCCGTACCGGTTTCTGATTGCCGACGGGCAGGTGCATCCGGCGCTTGCCGAACTGCTGGAGAACTCTGGTGAGCTTTTCCAGAATCTCGACCTTCAGTATATCCGCTACCCCGATGATCGCTATTTTTCCTGCTTCTTCGCCAAGATGGCCGATGCACTCGGCCGGGTGACGACGCCCTATGCGATGCTCGCCGACAATGACGACTTTCTGGCTTTCACTGGTATCGAGTGCAGTCTCGACTTTCTCGAATCGAATCCCGACTATGTTTGTTGTGGCGGCGGAATCGCGGGCTTTTCAGTTTATTCGCGAAATAGCGATTCGTTTGCGGGTGTGCTCGGGCGGCTGAACCAGCTTGCATACCGGTACATGCCTTACGATCGATCAATCGACTTTGACTCGTCTTCGATGACGGATCGATTGCTGCTCGGCCTGCGGAATTCATGGAGCTATTACGCCGTATTCAGATCTCCAGCTTTGATGACGATTCATCGTGAAGTCGCCGAGATGAATCTGAGCGACCTTCAGCTTCACGAGAAGTTCTACACGATGCGCGCATTGACCTTGGGAAAAGCTCGATCAGACCCTTCAAGCATCGCCTATTTGCGGCAATACTGGACGTCCTCACGCTCCGCATTCACGAAGGATTGGGTTCATCATCTGCTCCGCAATCGGTTCAGCAGTGACTTCGCTAATATTATAGATCGTATTTCTAAACTCGCTGCTGACGCTGATGGCGTCGACCAAGGGGCAGTAGCCGAACGCCTGCGCGAGCGCATCGAACCGTGGCTACGAGATTTCCTTCGCCTCAATTACGGCCTGTCAGGCACCGTGCGCCAATATCTTAGAAGCAGGGTGCCTTCTGTGCTGATCTGGCTAAAAACGCGGCGGCGCTATTCGCTACCGTTTGAGCGGAGAGCCATCTTGGTCAAATTGCGGAAAGATGGCGCTTCGGAAGACTGCGTCAAGGCTTTCAGCGCGGAGCTTGCGCAAATTGAGGATGTCGTTGCGGGCAACACATTCCGGAACTTCCTTCGCCTGCATGTTTCGAAATTGATACCTGAATCGCCAGGAGAGCCAAACGTCGGCAATGCCGGTCTAGTTGAATCGTTAGGCCGAGGGGAAAATGCCTGAGACAATTTTGGTCGTCGGCGGCGAACAACGCGGCGTGCCGCATTGGACGCAAGAGTGGAAGCTCTACCAGAAGGCCCTGGTCGTGAAGGTCGAGGACGGGCGGGCCCAGCGTGTGCTCGAATATCAAACGCCACCCGAACACCGTACTGACGATTCGCCGTCCATCGTCTTCAAATCCGCTTCCATCAAAGGAGATCGCGCCTATCTCTGCACGCAAACTGAAGTGCTGGTTTGCGATTTTCCGTCGTTCGCAATCCGACAGGTCATTTCCCTGCCGTGCTTCAACGATGTACATCATGTCGCCGTGGCGTCCGACGGCCGATTGTTTGTGGCTGTGACGGGGCTCGACGCCGTGGCCGAGCTTGCGCCGGACGGGGCGCTGCTGCGTCTGGTGAGCGTCATTGGTGGCTCGGTCTGGGATCATTTTTCGCGCACGGTGGACTATCGCAAAGTGGCGACCACAAAGCCGCATCGGTCTCACCCGAATTACGTATTCTTTCTCGACGGGGAGCCTTGGGTTACGCGCTTTCAGCAGCGAGACGCCGTGCCGCTCAACGGAAAATCCAACGCTCGAGTTGCGTTCCAGCTCGGGATGGAAGGCGTGCATGACGGTCATGTGACCGCGGACCATATTTACTTCACGGCGGTCAACGGGCTTGTCCTGCGCTTCGATTTGGCATCGGGAGAAAAGCGGTCGTTCGACCTCAACGGCATCCCCGGTTCCTATCGCGACCGCCCACTTGGCTGGTGCCGAGGTATCCTACCGGTCGGCGAATCTGCCTGGGTCGGATTTTCACGCATCCGATACACGGCATTGCGTCATAATCTGGACTGGATTCGACATGGCTTTCGCGATAGCGAGCGGCATCCTCCGGCTCCGACTCGCATCGCTCATTATGACCTTGGCAAGCATTTACTCATTGACGAGATTAATCTTGAGGACGCGGAGATGAATACCATTTTCAGCATTCATGACGCGCCTAAGAGCGCCGTTTCGGCGTCAAATCACGTTCGACCGTAATCTCCGGAAACATTGCCCATGCGTGTAGAACAAACCGGACTGGCCGGCCTGCTGCTGATCGAGCCGCAGTGCTTCCGTGATGAACGCGGCTTCTTTCTGGAAACCTATCAGACCGCGCGCTATCGCGCCGCCGGGATCGTGGACGAATTCGTGCAGGATAATCATTCGCGATCGATGAAGGGGGTGCTTCGTGGGTTGCATTTCCAGGTCAAGCATCCACAAGCTCAGATTGTCACCGTGATGCGTGGACGAATTTTTGACGTTGCCGTCGACCTGCGGTCTGGGTCCGCGACCTTTGCACGCTGGTTCGGCGCGGAGTTGAGCGAGGAGGGGCCGCGACAGATTTACATGGCTCCCGGTTTTGCGCATGGTTTCTGCGTATTGAGCGAATTCGCCGACCTTCACTACAAGGTGAGCCGTATTTATGACCATACGGACGAGGGCGGGCTGCTCTGGAACGATCCGGAGATCGCCATCGCCTGGCCGATTGCGTCGCCCATTGTGTCGAAGCGCGATGGCGCCTACCCGACGCTACGTCAAATTTCGTCACAAGGTTTGCCAAACGTCACATGAGCGTCGATCCTAATTTCAAGGTCTGGGATGGCGTCTACACGTCATTCGACGAGGCTCCCGCCGTTGGCCCGGGATTCGACGGGCCGATCGCGCATGATCGTGGCATGCAGGCCGCGCTGGAGGCGCGCTCGTGCGTCGAGCTGGGCGAGCCGCTCGACTATTCGCTGCGGCAGCGCAACGTCCTGTTGCCGGTCGTCGTTGCGATGCTGCTCGCGGAGCGGCCCCAGGTGCGCGTGCTCGACTTCGGCGGTGGGCTCGGGACCGGTTACATGGTGTTGGAGAAGGCCCTCCCGCACGCACAGGCGCGCGTGGAATTCAACGTGGTGGAGGTCGAAGGTCTTTGCAGCGCTGGACGAAGGCTGTTTGCCGGCAAGCAGGGTCCGGTCTTCCAGCCCAGCCTGCCGGACGATGACGCATTCGATCTGGTGCACACCGCAAGCGCGATGCAATACATTGACGACTGGCGGGGCGTCGTCGCGCGGCTTGCCGGTTACGGCGCGCCCTACCTGGTGTTCGCCGATGCTTTCGTTGGTCCATTTACAAGCTATGTCACGTTGCAGAACTATTACGGCAGCCGCATCCGTCACTGGTTCCTAAACTTTGACAAGTTCGTCGTGGAAGTCGAGCAGCACGGCTATGAGCTTGCGCTGCGTTTGGACTGCGATGCCCGGATTCTCGGGGCTTATGGTCCGTTGCCGATGGACAATTTTCCGCGTGAGCTGCGAATTGCTCACACCTCGCATTTCTTGTTCCAAAAAATATAGGCGAGCGACATGTTCCGTCATTTCCAGCGCCCTCTCTATCGCCAGCCATGACGCCGCTTACGCAGTCCGCAGGCCTGCGCATCGTCATCACCGGCGCGCGCGGCTATATCGGCGGCGCTCTGGTGCGGCGGCTGGCGCAGACGCCTTGCACGCTGCGTCTGGTGTCACGCTCGTCCTTGCCGGCGCCTGCCGCAGCCGCAGGGCAGGCGAACGTTGAACATGTCGCCGCCGATCTCAGCAATGAGCGATCCTGGTCGGACCTCCTGGCGGACGCCGATGCTGTTATCCACCTGTCGTCGCGCACCGATCTGCGGGCGGCCGAGGCGGACCCGGCCGGCGACGAAAGCATCAATCTCAGGGCCCTGGCCGCGCGGGTGC
>Ga0082335_1000707_pt1 | contig 79877 bp, 59 predicted proteins | sample Subgrocontami58m_FD_72375 | JGI IMG/M metagenome (GOLD analysis project Ga0082335, IMG submission 72375) | Subsurface groundwater microbial communities from S. Glens Falls, New York, USA - GMW37 contaminated, 5.8 m (SPADES assembly) (version 2) ... | reverse complement strand
AATAATCATCACTTCGGTGCCCATCATTAAACTGCGCAACACCTCCAGCTTGATGGCGTATGACTTGCCGGCTCCGCTGGTGGCAAAAACCACGGAGTTGGGGTTTTGCAAAGAAAAGCGATCAAAAATAATCAAACTGTTGTTGTGGCGGTTAATGCCGTATAAAATGCCGTCATTGCCGGTTAATTCGGAGGAAATAAAAGGAAAAGACGAAGCGACCGGCGAAGAATTCATGTTAAACGAAATCTGCAGTTCATCGTTGTCTAAAGGCAAGCAGGAATTAAAGGCCTGCTCGGATTGGTACAAAGCCCGTTTGGAATAAACGAGTTTGGAGCCAAACAGCGATTCGATTTTTTCCACCATCAGCTCCAGTTGCTCTTTGGTATCGGAATAAATGGTAACGTATAAGGCGAATTGGAAAAACTTTTCCGTGCCCTGGGTTAAATCATCGCGCAGGGTTTCAATATCCCGTAAAGCCGTTTCGCGCAACGGATCGCGAGGCGCGCCCTTTTCGGAGTCGGCCATTAGCTGGGCCTGCAGGGCGCCCACTTTATTTTTTAACTGCTTTAAAATCACTTCGGTTTTAACCGGGTAAAAAAACATGGCCACGTCTAAAGGCGAACTGTAATTGATAATGGGCGAAAACCAGCCCACGTTGATGTAACGGGGGTAATTGATGACGAACAAAGTGGTTAAATATTTGCCGTTCAGCTCCACCAAGCGGGGCTCCACTTTCATGCTGGCCGGCGCGATTAAATCCTTAACCGAGGTCACGCCCTCGCGGTAGATTTTTTCCTGCTCCAAAAGTTGCCTGGCTTCGGCCGAACTGACCTTGGCCTGGCTTTGGTTGATTTTTTCGTCCTGTTTTTGTTTTATTAAGAAAGCCATAGTGATAAATTTTGAATTATGAATACTTTGTCATTTCGACCGAGGAGCCAGAGTCCCGCGTCTAGCGGGACGAAGGCGACGAGCGGAGAAATCCCTTATCCTTTAACTTAACCTTTAAGGGATTCCTCCGCTCCTCGTCCGCCTTATCAGGCGTCCTCGTCGCTCGGAATGACAGCATTAACCCTCAACCCTTAATTTATTAACGTCAACCATCTTTTGCGCGTCCACGACTTCAGGATTATAAGTGCCGTAAAACAGTTCAATCAAGCTCTGGGTATCCAAAGGCACGGCTTTTAAGCCGATGCTGGATAGGCCGGAGATGACAAAATCCAGGCGCTTCATTAATTCATCGCGGGAACGGTTGAATTTTTTTTGGCTTAAACTGATGGCGCGGGTCGGTGAAAAAGCGTCCATGGCCATTTCCCAAAATTTCTTCTTTTCCCTATTACTGCCGCTGTAAGGCACGACCACGTAAAACTTTTTGGTCATAATTTCGCCCAGATCCAAAAGATCCCTTAAAAATGCCCGGTAATCGGCGATCTGCAGGCGCAACAGTTCATTGGTCTGTTCCTTTTCCAGATTTTCCAGCTTAACGAGGTAGCCGTCAATGTTCAAATTTCTGGATTGAATGACGATTTGTAGGGGGAAAGACAGGGAATTTAAAAAGCTCACGTACGCCTGAATAATGGCGTTTTGCTCGTCTTCGCCTTTAAGCGCGAAATTTATTGAAGAAGCCAGCAAGACCGCGCGCACCCCGCCGTCGCGCAACACCACCGTATCAGCCTTGATTTCGGCAATGTCCAGATACTTTTGCGTTGACTGGCTTGGCTTGGCGCCGGCTAATTTATTTTTTTCAGGCATTTTTTTTATTGTCATTGCGACCTCTCGGCCATGAGCTCGAGGCCGAATGGGCGAATGGAATGAGCGAAGCAATCTCAATCTTCGAGATTGCTTCGTCGCCCGCCGATTCGGCGGGCTCCTCGCAATGACGTTAAATTTTAAAACTGACGTCTTTCTCCCTTTCTTCTCCGTGATAAACCCCGCCCGTGTCAATCAATAAAGTCAATTCCGCCAAATGGGAACGGTCAATGGGACGGTGGGGCGATGGCGCGGACACAGCCGACGTGATCTCTTCAGCTTTCTCTTTCTTAACGACTAAACCCGTCTGCCTTTGCCAAACGCGCAAAGCCGGCTTTTTTACGGTCTGGACGAAATTCAAAATAAAATAATGAAAAGGCATGCCGTTGATTTTAACGAAAGCGATAATCACAAAAAGCAAAGCGGTAGGGATGCCGATGAACAGAAAAAAAGCAAAATCCGACAGTTTATACTCCAAAAAAATGATCAAACCCGCCACGATCAAAATCACAAACTGCCTGACGGTGATCGGGCCGATGATTTTATCTTCAACGTCGATAAATTGTGGGACGGTGAATTGCCGCATAGAATACGATTTCACGGATTTAACCTGGATGACACAGATATAACATCCGTGAAATCCGCTTAAAAATCCGTGTAATCGGTGTTTAAAACCTTAATTGCTTATTAATATCCGTAATCGCGTTAAATTCTTCCAAGGTTAAAATTTCCTTGCCTTGGCCGGTATATTCTTTAATCACCGCGTCCAGATCCAAACCGTGTTCCATACTCGCCCGGCCCAGCGCCAAATACATTTTATAAAGCGGGCTCTGGCGCCAAGCATTTAAACCCAAAGCTTTTTTGCTTAAAGAATCTTTAGCCAGCAAGTTGATTTTAGCCGCGATTTTTTGCGAGCGTTCATTGGCCGTCTCTCCCAAGCGCCTAAAGGTTTCCAAAGTCAGCAAAGACAATTCATCCACCGGACCAACCAGCTTGTAGTCCTTTTTAACGTCGGTTAAACGCGGAGCGCCTTCTTTAAGCGGGCGTTGAAATTTGGCCATGCTGGGCATGGCAGTTTTAGCTTTGATCTGTGGCAGATCGGGTAAAGGAGTTCTAACTGGCGCGGTTTGAGTCACCGGTGCGGGCTCGCCTCGATTCGGCCCGCCTAGACGCGAGGCTGGCGAAGCGGGCTGGCTGATCGGAATTGAAGCGGTCTGAATAAATTCAGGTTTGCTAACCGGAGGAAAAGTGGTAATTGGTCTTGGCAAAAATGCCGGTTTAATTTCTTGGGGCGATAGAGTGATCGTTTTCCCAAATTGACGGGGCAGGGATAGCGCGCCCGCTTCTTCTTTTTCATCCACGACCACGCCGGCCTGACCCTCAATTTTTTGTTTGATTTCTTTTAAAAATTCCAGCAGATTATCGGCCAGTTCACCTTTTAAATTAAGTCCGCCGCTGGCTGGGGGCCTTAACAGCAAATCCTTGGTATCCACGGCCGAACGCCGGTCGCGCAAGAAATTGAAAATGGCCGAGCGCAAACGGCTAAACAGCCCGCCGTTCTGATCCAAATGGTAATTCTCCGCCACTTTAACCACGATTTTATCCAAAGAATATTTTTTCCGGCCAGCCGAGTCCGAGTGACCTGACTGATGTTTGGCCGCTTCTTCTTCATCAGCCGGGTGAAAATAAAAACTGGAGGTTTGCTTGTATAAAGCCGGTGGCGGCGGCTGGAGCATTGGTTCCTCCATGCCCGTATCCATGGGCAAAATCGGCTTTAAGTTTTCTTCCTCATCATTATCCAAAGCAGGTCCAGCCGCCGCCGAAGAAAAATCGCCGAATGGTTTTAACTGGCCGTCAACCAAAACCTTAAACTGGCCGGTTTCATCCATAACCAGAATTTCATCATTTGATTGTAATTCGTCTGCCATTGTTTTCTTTGTCATTCCGAGCGAGCCCATAGGCGAGTCGAGGAATCCCTTATACAATAAGACAAACTATAAGGGATTTCTCCGCTTGAGCCTGCCCCGAGCGAGGCGTAAGCCGAGCCGAGGGGGTCGAAATGACAGTGTTTTATAAAGTAGTTATCGGCCTTGACTGCAAAATGTAAAACTTACCCTTAAACCAAGCCCATTCAATGTCTTGCGGTTTGCCGTAATGTTTTTCGATTTTTTTAACTATTTCGGCCAATTCAATAATCTGCTTACCGGTCAATTTCTGCTTTTCCTGGATTGACTTGGCAACGCGCTTTAAAATTGAACCGCCTCCCGCTTTTAAAATTATCTGCTTTTCCTGCTTAGAAATATTGATATCCAAAATCGTGCCTTCTTTTTTATGAACCACGTAAGAATCGGGGGTAATGGTGCCGGAAACAATGGCTTCGCCCAAGCCGTAGCCCGCTTCAATAATCAGCTGATTTCTATCCTTGGTTACCGGATGCACGCTAAAAGCCACGCCCGAAATTTGTGAATCCACCATTTGCTGAATTACCACGGCCACGCTAACCGCTGTTTTATGCAATTTCCTCTCAAAACGGTAGAAAATTGCCCGCGGAGTGAATAATGAAGCCCAGCATTTTTTAACCGTTTCAACTAACTTTTTCTCGTCTATAAATAAAAAGGTGTCTAATTCCCCTGCCCAGGAAGCAATTGAGGAATCTTCCGCCGTGGCCGATGACCTAACCGCCACCCACTTTCGGCCAAAGGCCGATCCGCCTTTGGCGGAGAGTTTTTTATATTCCGCCAAAATCGCCGATTCAATCGCTTTAGGCATAACCGCGTCATGAATCAAATCCTGAATGACATGAGAAGCCCGATCAACCGAACTAACATCCTGATGATTAACTTTTTTAAGCTCGGATTCAATATAAACGTTTAAATCCTGTCCCATCCCGATTGGCGGCGGCGTATTATTTAAAAACTGATCAAAAGTTGAAGCTAAAACCACAAATCCGGGCGGTACCGGCAGTTTGGCTTTAGTCATTTCGCCAAGCGAGGCGCCTTTGCCACCAGCAATCTTAACGCTTTTTTTATTTATTTTGGCAAAGGGTAAAACAAAGGTGTTCATAAACTAATTTCTTGACTAATTATAACATAAAAAGCCATTTTGTAACAAGGTTTTTTTGACATACATAAAAGACGATTATAGAATATCGTCTTAAATTTTAGTGAACAACGATCACCCCACGCCCTTCATTCACTAAAAAATGTCAATTATTAGTGAATGGGAGTGACTGATTTCATTTTTTGGAGTTAAAATTTAACCTCATTTCGAGGATATTCGAAACTGTAAAAATTAAATCATTTTCTTAAACACAAAAATCTCTCTTTCCACCCTCTGCCCCTCGCGGCCGTAAATAATTGAACCTCTCTCTCTGTGGCCGAGTTTATTAATACTGAAACCGATTTTTTCAAGCTGGCTTAATATTTCCATTTTTTGACCTTGAATGACCGGCAGAACAATAACTACGCGTCCGCCGGATTTTAAAACCTTATAAAATTGGCGAAACGAATCGAGATATAAATTTTCCAATTCCTCAAACTTCTGGGTTTTAACTTTTGACTTTTCCTGTTCCCCTAAATAAGGTTCCGTCACAATAGCGTCAACTGTACCTGAATTGACTTTATGAGCTAAATTCCTGACGTCCAGTTCATAAATTTTAACCTGCTCAATATTCAACCTATATTTTGTTTTTAGCCAGTTAACATTATTGCGGCAGTTCATAATGGCTTTGGCGGAAATATCAGAGCCGATGATATTATGGTAGCCCAGCATTAAGGCCTCCTGTAAAATTGTGCCTGAACCGCAGAAAGGATCTAGAATGGTGGCGCCTAAATCCGCCTGCGCCAAATTAATCATGATTTGAGCCAGTTTGGGCGGCAGCATGCCCGATTTGTCATCACGCGATGGCCGGCCGTAATCACGGTCCGAGTAACTTTGCCAGTCCTGAATGGCCAACGTTTGACCCAAATAATATCCATCCGCATCTTGAATGACCGCCAAATCCAAACCTGAATCAATTAAATGCTCTTTTTTAACAATCACCGCGGACAAACTTTTTTCTTTGGCCACCACAAACCGGCATGACGTTCCCTGTTCCTTTAACTTTCTTTTGATGTTTAGACCGATGTTCTGAAATTCTTTAACTTCCGCCTGACCGTATAAACTAAAGCCGAATTGAAACTTTTTATCCTTAAGTTTTAATCCCTCGACTTCGCTCGGGACAGGGCTTTGGGCTTTCACAATTTCTTCAATACTCTCCGGTAAACTTTCTTTTGAGGTCTTACTTAAAACCTTAATGATTTTAATAACTCCTCCCAATCTTTCTTGCAGAGCCAAAGCGTCTAACTCCCGACTGGCTTCAATCATTAAAACTTCTTTGGTCAACAAAATTTCGTCAAACTCAACATTTTGGCCTTTTAAAACCCTTATAATCTCAACTGCCGATAAATCCGGCACATGGCCCAAGATAAAGGCGTATTTGGTTGTTTTTTGAATAATCATAATTGAGTTAATATTACTGACTTTTGGACTATTTGACAATGCTTGACTTTACAGGGAATTTCTGCCAAAATACCCCCAGCTGTTGCTTTATTAACCATGTTCCGTCTTGAGCAAAGGCCAGCTTAGCTGGCCAAAGTCAAGAGGCGGGATCCTCGAATTTATTAATATTTGAGGTAATTAAGCCCCCCGACGTTGCCTTCGGCAAGTCGGGGCAAGAAAAAAATGCAATCAGAAAATCTTCATTACGATCTGACTTTGATTATTCCGGCCACGGCTGCCGAAAACGAGCATCCGGAAATTGTCGGGGAAATCAAAGCCCTGTTGGAAAAAACCGGCGCCGCCAATCTGCATACGCAGGATTTGGGCCGCAAAAAACTAGCCTATGCCATTAAAAATTTAAGGCATGGCTTTTATTTTTCCTTTGAATTCAACCTGCTCCCCGCCAAACTGCCGGAACTGGATTTGGCCTTAAAACTCCATAAAAACGTCTTAAGGCATTTGCTTATCAAAAAGAAAATCAAAACGGCCAAAGCCATTGCCCGCGAAGAAAAAATCAGAACCGGCAAGCTGAAACAGGAACACATCAAGCATGAATCGGAAGAAAAAGAAAAACGACAGGCCGTCAAAGCTCTTAAGCCAAAAATCAGTTTGGAGGACTTGGATAAAAAATTGGACGAATTGCTGGACGAGAAAATCATCTAACATAAGCATTTTATCTAAACAGGCGGATGAAATAGCCGCAATGCTATGGAAAACAATGCAAAATATCTAATTATTAATCTACGTAACCACAGCATGTATTGTTACATGCTACATGTTACATGAAAAGTATGGACCTCAATAAAGCTATGATCATCGGCAACGTTACCCGCGATCCCGAAACCCGCACTACGCCCGGCGGGCAAACCGTAACCAATTTTAGCGTGGCCACCAATTTGGTTTGGAAAGACCAAAGTGGCGCGCGTCAGGAAAAAGCCGAATTCCACAATGTAGTGGCTTGGAGAAGATTAGCCGAAACCATTAGCCAGTACGTTAAAAAAGGCAGCCGGATTTACGTGGAAGGCCGAATCCAAACCCGTTCCTGGGACGACCAGGCGACCAACGTTAAGCGCTACCGCACCGAAATTATTGCCGACAACATGATTATGCTGGACCGCGCCGGCGCCGGCCAAGGCCAAAACAAAAGCTATCAAAATTCCTCCTCCAATCAAACGGAACAGCCCGCTCCGGTTGACGACTTTAGCCAGTCATCCGCTCCAACGCAAAGCAAGGTAACGGCCGACGAAGAAATCAACGTGGAAGATATACCTTTTTAATTATATGAAATTGCGAGCGACCCCGTAGAAACGAAGTTTCGTTTACGGGGGAGCCAAGCAACCTCGATGAGATTGCGGAGCCCGTCCCGAGCGTAAGCGAGGGATCGGCCAGCTAAGCTGGCCTCCTCGCAATGACACTAACAAATTACTATGTCTATCGTTAAAAACTTAATCAATAAAGAAAAGTACTGCCATTTTTGCGTCAACGGCATTAATGATTTGGATTACAAAAACTGGCAGCAACTGCAGCGCTTTACTTCGTCTTACGGCAAAATCGTGCCCAGAAGAAGGTCGGGCGTTTGCAGTAAGCACCAAAGAAGCTTGGCCGAAGCCATTAAAAGAGCCCGGTTCATGGCCTTATTGCCTTTTACCACCAAATAATCCTCCGTCATTCTGGAGCAAGTCCCGCCACAGCGGGACGTAGCGATAGAATCTCGGATGAGATCCTATCGCTTCACTCGCCTTCGGCGAGTTCGCTCCAGGATGACAAAATATAAATATGCTATCCATCAGCGACATTAAAATCGGCACCGCCATCACCCATAACGGCCAACCCTACATAGTCATTTACGCCCAGCATGCCAAACAAGGCCGCGGCGGCGCCAACTTAAAAACCAAATTGAAAAACCTGATTACCGGCGCCAATCTGGAAATCACCTACTCGGGCTCCGATAAGGCGCAGGAAGCCGATCTGGAACGGGCCAAAGCCAACTTTTTATATAAAGAAGGCGACTCTTACTATTTTATGGATAATGAATCTTATGAGCAGTTTGATTTACCCAAAGAAACAATTGGAGATCCAGTTGACTTTTTGAAGGAAGGGGTAACCGTGGATGTTTTGATTTTTGAAGGCCGGCCCGTCAGCGTCAAACTGCCAACCAAAGTTGAACTACAAGTTTCCGAAACCCCGCCCGGCGTTAAGGGCGATACGGCCGGAGCGGCCATGAAAACCGCGGTTCTGGAAACCGGCAAAGAAATCAGAGTCCCCTTGTTTATCAACCAGGGCGAACTGATCCGGGTTAACACCGAAACGGAAGAGTACGTGGAACGCGTTAATTAAAAATTACACCAAACAAAAACGGACTATATTGATATATCAGATAGTCCGTTTTTTTATTAAAAATTTTAATTTATAAAGAATTCCATTCTTGTGAATCAATCCCTGCCTGTCTTAAAATTTCCGCCAACAAAGACGCTGTAATATCGCCATGATGCGGGTTGGGAATATGTAATTTTAAATTTCCCTTAATCATAAATAAATGACGGCCACCTGAATAAGGACCGTCAAACCCAAACAGCTTTAACTTATTTATGAGTTTCCTTAAAGCAATGGGCTTAAGCATATCTAACGGTCGCTTTCTGCCGTGTGTTTACTTTAAAACCGGGAATACTTTCTTGATCTCTGATTTTTAAAACCAACCAATCTTCCAACACTTCCTGTAACTGCTCCCGACAACTTTCTAAACTTTCCGCGTTAGCCCAAACGCCTTTTAAGCCGGGAATCTCGCCAAAAAAAGTTCCGTCTTTCAAAATTTTATATTCGGCTTTCTTTAGCCATTTTTCTATAAATATACTTAACATAAGTTTAAATTAATTTCTACCGCAGCTATAATCTATTATTTCAAAACGCCTACCATTAATTTTTCAATTCTGGGTTTATAAGAAACATTTTCTTTAGGCAAAGGCAGGCCTTTCTTTTTGAAGGTTTGCAGATAGCCCTGAATTAAATCCTTAGCCATGGCCTTGGCTTCAGACAGTGTTTCTCCTTGAGTGGCAATATTGTCTAAAGCTGGAACATAAGCAACATAACAGCCGTCTTCATCGGGTTCAAAAATAACCGTATATTCCAATTGTTTTATTTGAATATCCATACTGACCTAAAATAAACTTATATTTCTTACATTTTTATCCTACCAAGATTTAAAAAATAAGGCAAGTTTATTATTAAAATTGGCTTATTTAAAGCTTAATTTGCCGTTTTCACCGATTACCTCGCGCCATTTAAAAGCGCCGGTTTTTAGATCGCCGTAAGCAATGGTCATTAAATCCTGCTGTCCGCTTTGGCCCAAAAACTTAATCAAATGCAAAGCCAGCACCGCCGATTGTTCCAAATTTAGCTTAAACTTGCCGGCCAATAAATACTGTAAAAACAAACCCAAAACTTCGGGAGTCAAGCGCGTCAATTCGTCCTTAAAACCCTGGCCGATATGCGCTTCCACATAAATGTCAAAATCAGCAATAAAGTTTTTGCTTTTAATGAGCGACGAAAGGGCTTTAAGCTGAATTAAGTTCTGCAAATTGCCAATCACGGCCGCCATATCCTTAAGCGCCAGATTGTTATTCAGCTGATCCAAAATCACTTCCGGAATATGGCTGTCGCCCTTGGTCACGGTAACGCCATTGGGTAAAAGCTGGGTCAAAATTTGCTGATAATTTTCCTGCAACTTTTGATAATTGACTTTTTGCTCCTCACTGGCTGGGGTAAATTTAATTTCTTTTACGGGACCGACGTCAAAGTCATTAGCGATTCTTATAAAAGAGAGCGGCCTGGAAAAAGCCAACTGGGGATTCAAGCTTTCCCGATAGCCGGGATAAATAAGGTCATCATAAACTTTTAGGGCTTCCAATAAAAGGTTTTTATCTTCCGGCCTTAACTTACGGGCATTAGCGCTTTTTTGTAGATAAGAAACTTCTTCAAAATTTGCTCGGGGAAAGCTAAGATCAAAGGTATAATTATAATCTTTAAACCAGTTAGCCAACGCGGGCCGCAATGACTGATTGCCGATAATCAATTGCGGGCCGGGCAATGTTTCTTGATTATCATTTAATATATTTATCAGCTTGCGCCTCTCTTGCCAGTCCAGGGCATCATCATAAAGATAAAAAACCCTTTGCATAATCGACCAACCTGCCTCAATCCCCAGCTTAAGGGTTTTTAATAAATTATTTTTTAATAATTCCTCCACTTCAGAATTTTCCCTAAAAGGCAAGGCAAAGTAACCCAGCTTGATGGTAAATTCCTGATAAAGTTGTTTTAATTCCTCATCCCGGCCGATGGCTTTAACCAGGCCGTTTAAATAATCGCCGGCTTCGCCAATCTGCCAATTCAACATAAAAAGTTCAGTGTCCTGACGAACCTGTTGTATAACTTGACTGTCTCTTAAATTATAATTTTCCTGTTGCCAATTTAGCATAGCTTTTTATTACATGTCTTAGGAAGTCCTAAAATCCTTAAAATAATCCTCCATTTCGCCGTCACTAATAGCGTTGTCTGGTAAGCCGCTAGGGTCATCTTGCACATTTCTGAATTTTTTCTTAACTTCGGTCCACATCACGCCCAACAGCTCATTATTGCCATGAGCCGATGCCTCTAATTCTTTTCTTAAAAGTTTAATAAACTGGGTGCGTAAACCGGCATCCTTAAGCCAATTAGGATCTTGATATTCCTTTTTACCTAAAATATTGCCGGTGGAAACCTGAATCATGGGATGAACCTGCTTCACGACTAAACTGCCTTTTCTAAGAGAGGCGCCAAAGCTACCGTCCGGTTTTTTCATCTCATCAGTTAAATCACTAAGGGCCTTAATCAACTCATTGTGCCGGCCAATGGCCTCGTCCTGCGTAAGCTGTTTATCTATTTGTTTTTTCTCATCCCTTAAACTGTTATACCGCGGCCGATCCGTATTCCTCACTTGCTCCATTTCCGTTTGAATAATCCTGCCTCTTTGTTCTTTTGTACTTCTTTCTTCAGGAGCCATGGGCTTATCGCCGCTAGTGGTAGGAGCTGGCTTATGCCCCGCTGATCCAGGTTCTGGCTGATCATTACCATTGCCATTCTGTCTGATTTTGTCCGGTCTCTCCTTTACAATAGGCTGTTTATCGCCACGTGTTTCCCAACTTTTGATACTTTTATCATCTCTTCCGGACATAAGAGCTAAGAGCTCTTCATTTATTACCGCCGTTTTGGTCTTTTTGTTATAGCCGGCTTTTAATCTTTTTTTGACCTCGGCCACGTCATCTGGATGAATCAGATTTTTTTGTTTAAACAAAATATCATCCACTAAATGGTCAAGATCCTTTTCGCTTTCAAGGCCATGCAAATTTAACTTGACATTGCCAACTCCGCCGGCTTTATCATAGGCAATCTGAATAAAATTAGCCTCCTTATGATACATCTGGGCAATTCTGCCAACATCCATCATACCCACATGAGCGCCGTCCAGGCCAACATTGGAATCACTGGACCGGCCACCCATGGCCATTAAAGCCATTCTTTGCTGAAAGTAACGCTGCAAATCTTGACTGCGCTGGCCTCTAAAATTAGTGTCAAAAGCACGATCCTCGGCGCTGTCAATATCAACGTCTCCGGCAAAACTGCCTTTAACCAAATTACCGTGCTTATCATAACCCATCCTATCAAGCAACTGCATAATAACGTGAGGGGAAGCGCCAGAGCGCACCTGTCCACTGGACTTACCTTCTTCACTTGCCCTCTTATTAAGGGCTGCGTCAAGTTTATGCTTATTAATTTTGCTGGGGTCGTATTTTTGGCCGGGCACAACAAAATCATAGGCCTCATACTTGCCTGTATTGGCGTTATAGCCATTATGACCGGCGTATTCGGAATGGGTAATGCCTTTGCCAATGTCTTCAAGATCATAAATAAGCCGTTGACCCTGCTCATCCATGTTACCTTTCTTATCAAAACCAACGTAAGAATGCAAAAAATGGTTTAAGGCCTTATAGTCATGGACCTTATTGCCGTCTTTATCTTTATAGCCATAGCTGTCCGAAATATTATCCGACATAATAATATCATCCAAAAAACCCTTGCTGCCGGCCACCTTAAGCAGGGCCCGGCGCCGGCGCTTGCCTTCAGCTCCGCCTATATCTTTTAATAAAAAAGCTTGCTGGGCAATTTCCTCTTTGGTCATCAAATGGAATTCCTTGGCGTATTGCGCTTCAAAGGCCTCCTCGGCCTTATCCAAATAAGGTATTTTAACATGACCGGGAATTAACTTACCCTTAACTTTTTGTGCTATTTGCGCCCTGACTTTGGCTTCTTCTTGAGGCCTTAATCTTAGCTCCACATCGGCCTTAACCCGGGCTTTAAGGTCTTCTAAATCCTTGCCGTTATTATGGGCTTTGAATTCTTCTTCGGCGTGATCCGCTAAATATTTGCCCGCGTGCTTAGCTTCCAAATCTTTTATTTCTTTCGGGGTCAGATCTTCTACTTTTGCTCTCTCGGCAGCGGCAATTTCTTCCGGTGTAAGCTTTGATTCCTCATCTACCTTAGCTTTAGCATTAGCTAGCGCTTCAACAATCTCCTCTTTAGTAAGCGGCTCTCCCTTTTCTTGTGCCGCTTGATCCAGCGCTTCCTTATTGAGACGTGTTTTCTTTTTCTTTTGTTCTTGATTAAGTTCTTCACTGGTCAGGACTTTTCTTTTTCCTTCCTTCGCGTCGTTCAGCATTTCGACTACTGACTGCTGATATTCTGGTGTTGCCATAATAGCATTCCTCTTGTTCTCATCCCAACCCTCGGCATCCTTAACGCCTTGCAGGATGACCTGATTACGGGTTTCTACATCAACTCTTTCTTTTAATCCGGCCTGGACCGCTTTTTCTCCGTTGGCATCCCATTCATCTTGCTTCATTTTCTTACCTTGAGCCCAATGCCAATACTGGGGCAAAAACGCCTTTTTCCAGCCGCCGGTTTGGAACCTTTCCACCGCCTCCCGGCCTTTGGCCGTGGCTTGGGCCTGAGCTTGAGTATGCAGTTCCTTTTTACGTTCCTTAAAACCCCTGATCAAAGCGGCTGGGTTAGCCCAACCGGGCAATTTTTCACTCAAGCGTCTGGCCAAATAACTGCCGCCGCCCAGTAAAGGCAATAAACCCAAGCCAGCTCCTTTTTTGGCCAAACCAAGGCCCTTAGTGCCAATGTCTGATAGCTTGTTGGAAAACTTACCGGCTAAACCGCCGCCAAGCCCGCCGGCTTTTTTGGCAAAGTCCAAAGCCAAAAACAATAAAGCGACAGCGATAATAAAGGTGTATAATCGCTCCCACTGGATATCTTGGGAAATAACGGCCTTTCCGCCAACGGATGCTCTGTCTGCGGCACTGCCCATCACGTTTGCCGGGGCATCGCTTGACAAAATCAAACTGGCGCTGGTAGTTTGCTGTTCGGGGCTGTAACCGGCGGACAGGACGCTAAAAAACAGCCACATAAAAAAAGCTAAGGTTACGCCGGTAGTTAACTGTTCGGTAAATTTGGTCCAGATTTCGGTAGCGTATTTTTGGCCGGCGGGCACGGCTGTCAGCAAAAAAGCCAAAGGCGATAAAATAACCAAAACCCACAAGGAAATAATTCTCCAGAGCAACACGCCGGCATAAGCCAGCATTAAGCCGATAGCCACCACCAGTAAAAAAACCGCTAAAATGGCTTTGCCCGTCACTTGCCAGTTGGAAAAATTTTCACTACCCACTTCCAACTTAAGCATATCTCTGACGCCAAAAGCGTGGATGATATTAACCGCGGCGGCATCCCTAAACGCGCTGACAAAGGTCAGCATGATTACCTGCATAAAATCAATGGCAAAGCCCATGATGGTTTTGGAAAAATTAATCAGGACCGCCATTAAAATCAGCTTGAAGAAAGTGTTTTTATAGCTGTAATTGGGAATGTTTAAAATGGTGCCGAAAGCGATAAACAGCAACAGGACCACAAAAAACATATTGCATAAATCCCTAACCAAGGGCCAGCCGATATTGACCGCCTGGTTATCCAAAAAACTGTTATAACTTAAAATCCAAACAACCAAATTAATCAAAGGCAGTAAAATATAAGAGCCCAGTAAATTGACTGTTAGCATGGCTAGGCCGCCGATTGCTTCAGTTGCCTTATCGGCAATCGTATCACCAATTATTCCTGCCAGGGCGGCTTGAGGCAAAAGCATGAAAGACAAAACAAAGCAGGCGGCGCCAATTAGGTAAGGCCATCTGTTTTTAGTGAATTTTTTGATAAAATTTTTCACTTTAATTAAGCGTCAGTTGCTAATTTCCTTGGTTCACCACCCCAGCATTAACGTTTGCACCCAAATTAACCACCCGCGCCGACGGTAATGTTTTTATCGGCCGGTTTGCCGCTTGAAGGATTACAGGCGGCTTCGTTAACCCACTCGCTTACAGGTCCTCCTTCGCCAGCCCCGCCAACGCCACTAAGACCTCTGGGGCCATTATTGGCGCACCAACCCCAGTGGTCTTTAACATTGACAGTAGGATTGCTGTAAATACAACGCCCTTGGTTGTCCGCCGGGGAATCGTTAGTGCATTTAACGCACCGATCGCCCTGGTCAGTGGTATAGCAGGTGTACACGTGATAGGCCTTATAGGGCAAATTTGTGTTGGGCTTATAGCCAAACGGGCCTTTAAAGTAATCCACGTTGCCGTCTTGCCAGTCAATCCAAATGCCATCCAAGGGCAACTGATCGGTTGGTCCGGAGACCGTAAAATTAAGTTCAACCTTGCCCCCGGGCGCGTCTAAAGTGTTATCGCCCAAAACAACCACATCGTTGACCAAAGGAACGTTAGCCGAATCCTCACTAACATCCATGGAGTTAATATTTCCCAAACTGCAATCTTCAGCGCCAAACGGCTGGCAGGATTTATATTTGCCATCCGTATCATCCCATTTCCAAACGCCGTAAATTTTGGCAAACAGATTTTGCAACCTACCTATAGCAGTGGTGGTATTAACAGCTAGAGGATTTTGTTGGGTACCTGGATATCGACAAGTTAGGTCACCGCAATCGCCGTCGCTGACGCAGGCCTTGCCATTGGAAATATTTTGGGCATTATAACAAAACTTGCCAATGCCGCCGCACACTCCGCCGCCGCAATCGCTGGAGGTTTTGCATTCCTTGCCGATAATGGACGTATTTGATGAAGAAACGCAGATTCTGCCAGGAGCCGCGTCAGTAATAGCCGCTGAAGCAGGCACCGACCAAGGCGTGCCGGCGCTAGGTCCAAAATCAAAGGAACCGCCGCTGTACACATACAACGGAGCATCTTTGCGATCATTTGGTCCGGGTTCGCTCCAATATTCGGGCGTGGAATTTTTAGGCGGATAAAAACTGCCATAGGGCTGTTCCGCCGTTTTTTTACCATAACCCAAAACATTATTTTCCACCCAATTGCTTAACCGTCCCAGCCACGATTTTTCCTTAACCACTCCGCCTTCCAGTTTAACCGTTTGAGCGATTAAGGAACATTGATCTTTAAGATAATAATAAATCGCTCCGGCAAAAGCCTGGCTTTCATGCCCTGGCGGATCATTGAAAACATAATCAACTCTCTGTAATCTTAAAGCCGAGTCATTAAGATCTTTGTCAAAGGACAAAGTAATCCTATAATACTGTCCGTCTGTTACGGTAAATACTTTGGGATATTTTTTAAGATCTTTCGGCACATCATCATCAGTCCATTCGCTGAAAAATCCTCCATTGCCAAAATCATTTGAGCCTGATTCCGCTCCGGTTTCAGCTAACTTTACAAATTCAATCGCTCCGATTTCATCTAAAGTTAACAACTGATGGTCACGGTTCATATTAAAAGCAGAGAGATCCCAGCTACAGTAAGAATCCTGCTGGCAACTAGCCTTTGCTTGAGACGTGCAATAGTATGGAACTGAATTGCATCTAACAAAATTGCCATAATCATCTTCTTCAGACTCGCATCGGCTTCCTGCTGATGGACAACTACTCTCATCTCTATTTAAGCAATCTGTAGATAAACTATCGTCGACAATGCAGTTTGGAGCCGTACCTTCAAGAGGCCCATTACTACCTAAAATAATATTTGCCTTGATATTATTACCATTAGGATTATTATAATCATTATAAAATCCCTGATGACCGTTACCTATATTTCTAATTGTTAATGTTGACTGATATTTATAACCGGAGGTGCTATTAAAAGTGGCATTATTATCGCCCCAAGACAGATTATAATTTCCCTTTGTCTGCGCGCAATAATACAAAGGACTGCGGTCGGTGTAGCCGATGTTTTGGGTGGAAAAAACGCTTAAACGGTCGCCTAATAAGGAATCAACCGGATACCATTGCAAACAGTTTTGATAATTATTGGGATTGAGAGGATCTAATTGATAAGCCGGATCCGGCTCCAAGCAATAGCCCTGCCAACCCTCGTATTTATTAGTCAAACCCTGATACGAACAAGCAGGCGCGTCTTCGGTGGGGTACAACCGGCAATCTTTGGCAATGGAACCATTGCCCAGATCCAGCACTGGTTCTATCTGGAAATCGTCAAACCAAACAGTGCCTTGGCCGATGCGCCTGGACCGATTATTGGGATCAAGGTAACTCAAATTATAGAAGAAAATCCTCATCTTAATCGCGCCATTGGGTATGAGATGATCGGTGTTTGGTCCATAACTAATTAAATACTTTTTCCATTGCGTAGGCGGCTGGGCGCTTAAACGCCAGTCAAGATTGGCAACAGTTGTCGAGACGGACAAATGATTGCCACTGTTGTCAAAAAACACTAAAGCGGCGGAAAAACCCTGACCGCCGTTTTCGCTCTTGGCCCAAAAAGATAAATTGTAGTTATTATTCTCGCTCACCTGATAATAGCCGTCGCTACTGCCGGCATCGGAACGGAAATCACAATAAATACCGCCTTCACGATCCTCGGCTCGAGAACCGACCAAATCCAAACGCAAACTATACCTGCCTGATCTCACGTTGGCGGGAATCAGATCCAAGCCCGCTTTACAATTAGGCGGTTGATTTTCAAAATTAAGATAACTATTGTTAATGTCATCTTGACCCTTCCAAGCCGCCAGCCAACCCTCGGGTTTGGATAAATCACTACCTAAGTAGGTTTCAAAACCACCGTTAACTATGGGCATGCTCTGGCCTTTTTGCAGGGTTTGTTCGGGTGATTTGTAGCCGGGCGTAACCACGCGGCCCGACCAATTTAAGCCCGGATGGCTGTAGCCGGAAAGATTTTTGATTTGATCGATTTGAGTGGTATTATTACTGGCTGAAAGATTATAGACGGGCGTACTGCCTTGGCCGGTGGAAACAATCTTGGCGCAAACATTATCGCCCTGGCCTTTTTTGGAACAGCGGTATAAATCCAAACAAACGAATTCCGAACCGCCGCTAGCGCTGGCTTTGGGCTGTTCAAAACCGGTTTTGCATTCCAGCCATTCTCCGCACTGGCGGTCTTTTTTAACTTTAACGATGGTATTGGCATCGCAATAGTCCTGGCTGCCAAAAGCCGCGTTGGGGTTACAGCCAGACGCTCCAAACCCGTCTTGGGATGCTTTATTGCTTTTATCCAAGTTGGAATTTGAAGTATCGTTAAACAGCAAACAGCCGGCGTCCCTGTCCACTTGAGTGCAAGTAGCTTCTTTATCCACGCTGTTTTTTAAGTAATAATTTTCATCGGATTGGCATAATAAAGAGTAGGCGCATGAACTTCTGTCTTCATTTCCATTATCGTTATCGCTGTCCGGAATAAAACAGACCTGTTGGTTGTTAACTAAACAATTGCCGGTCATTTCATCGGGGCTATAAGGAAAAGAAGTGCCGCCCTTGGGTTTAAGCTGGCCAACCACCCAAACTTCAGCTTGCGCCTGATCCGGATGGTTATCAATATCCGCTTGAGTATAATAAGCCGCTTCATAACCCTGGCAAATCCAGTCAAAAAAACTGTAATCGCAACTACTGTCAGCTGTTACCTCGCAAACCAAATTATTGACGCCATTCACGTTTAACTGGCAATAAATTTTGCCGTTATATGAAACTCTGACTCCATTGCCGCCTTCGGCAATACTGCAAACGCCCTGCCAAGCCGGCGACAGCCGGGCGTCGCACTGCTTAACTTCCTCGCTGGCCGGCGTTTGCGGATTCCTGAATTCGGTGCAGGTGGACTGGTTTTGCGGACAAATACCGACCCAGCCCTGATAATTGGGCTGATCAAACGATGGGATGTAACTTGTTTTATTGCTTATATAAGCGCCCGGGCATTCTTCCTGACCACCGTTTTTAAGCCATTTTCCACTAGAATAGTAACAACTCTTCATGGTATTTTCCGTTGAACCGCTGGCCAACTGCGGATCAAAGTAGGCCTTATCGCCGCTGACCTCGCCATTAAAGGCCGAGCAGAATAAAACATTGGAGTTGCATAAAATATTACCTTGCCCGCCCGAATATAAATCGGGATTATTGATTTTATAAGTGTTATTATAACCGATAACCGTAGCGTTGCCCGCTTGCCGGTCCAAAATTGGCTGGCCCAATAAAGAACAACCCTGTTTGGCTGGCGCGCATTGCTTGCTGGGGTCATTAACCAAATAAACTATCCGGTCGTTAGCAACGGTGGTTTGTTCATTATAGTCATGGCTGGCTTGATAGGCGGTGGAATTGCGGGTGTCCAAAAACGCTTCACAGCCAATAGCGGCGTTACTGCACAAATTGGCAAAACCCTTTAAGAAGTGGGGCTGTTGTTGCCTGTCCACATAGGCCTGGCAGCCCAAGAAAGCGCCCTGATAAGGGGTATCGCAAGAGGCGGGAGTGTTCCAGGAATTTTTAATAACGTAAAAACTATTGGTAAATTCTTTAAGAATAACGTTGTCCAAATAAAACACTTCGTCGTTGCCAAGATTTTGGACTGTTAATACCAGCTTGGCGCCCGCCTGGCCGGTGGAGACAAATTCCACCGGACCAATGGTTTGCAAAGTCCAGTCGCCGCTCAAATTAACGCCGTTTAAAGCAAAATTCAACAAATCCATTGGCGCCGGATCGCCCTGCGGCGTAACTTTTTGCCCCCGGCCCTTTTTAGCCCAAAAAGTCAGCAAATATTCTTTACCGGAAGTTAATTTGCCGGTTAAAGGATAGGCGACTTTATTATCGTCAGCGGCAACCAGCAAAGAATGGCCGCCTTGGTAAATGGCCTCATTGGAACGTTCCAGGCCGGTTACTTGGCCCCGGCTGTTTTGCCAGCCCACCAAGTTTTGATTTTTTTCAAAGGTCTCGGTAAAGATATTTTTAATGTTATTGCCGCGGTTGCCCTTGTATTCGGCGCAGCCGTTGACTGCCGGAGCGCAACTGTTACCTTCGGCTGGATCGGCATTATAAATCTGGCCGGTTAAAGTGCGGCGGTAAGGCCGGCAGGAACCGGAAGAAGTAATGGCCCGGCTTTGCAAAGTGAAAAAATGCTCGTTGTTTTTGTTAAAGAAGTCGCGGCAGTCGGCGTTGCCGGCGGCAATATCATCTGGACTGCACCAAGCTTGGTTATCTTGATTATCAACGCATTCTTCACTGCCCACGCCAATGTTGGTGCAAGGGCCGCTGTCAAAATTACTGCCCAAAAATTCCCATTTCTTTAGTTGATAACCCGTGGTGTCGGAGCCCTCCCAGGTATAATAGGTTCTGATGCTGGCGTTGTTGGGGGAAACGCACTGACGCAACTTGGTAAAGTATTCAATGCCTTCCCCGCCTTTAGCCACTTCGTCCAAATTGGTGAACTGCTCACAGCCCGCGTCAATGGCCTTGCACGTTTGAGCGGTTTCGGGGATAAAGTTTTGATATCGGGGCTGGACTTGAGGATTTTCAATCTTATCAAAATTGCTGGGCAGTTCCAAATACGAATCATAACCAACGCACACATTGGGGCAAACATCCCCTTGGCCAGTAACGGCTGAAACCTCTGGGTCGCCGTTTAACGGCTTATAACCCTGGCAGCCAACTTCGTGCTGTTGGCAAACAGCGGCAAAACTGGCGCAACTGCTGTCACCGCCTCTAACACATTGGCCAATATCCTGGCGCCAATATTTGCCGTCGCTTAAACAATTTGCTTGGCCTGTTTCGCCTAAATACCTGGCATTGCGGTCAACTTCATTATATAATTCACAACCCAAATAATCCGGCGCCTGTTTAAGATAAGTTCTGGCGTAGGAATCGTTCTGGCTGTAATCGGTTTGATAACGCTCGGGATTGACGCTGAAATTTTCCAAATTATCCCTAACAATCGGCGAACGGTTAATAACCAATTGGACGTTGTCAAAATAGAAATCGCCGTCAGCACCGCCGGCTTGTAAAATAATTTTTAAGTACCTGACACCGGCAGAAAGGTCATTCAACTCAAAGGAAAAATGCTGCCAAGAGCTATTGGGCGCGGTTAAACTCTGATTCAAAACCTGGGCGCCATTGTTATCTAAAACGCTGTAGGAATTGACCCGAACGCTGGCGCTGTGGCCGGCGCCGGAACGATAAGCTCCGGTTAAAACGTAAGTATAAAACGGATCCACCGGCAGATAGCCGATAGTGGAAGCGGAACAAGCGGCTTCGCGTTCAATTTCCATTTTTAAGGCGGAACCGCCAACGCCTTCACCGGCGGCCTGGCTAACGGCACAGCCGCTGCCTTGCCACGAATCTTCCAGCGGCAAATTAAAATCGCCGTTAACTGCCGTGTTAACGCCCGGAATCATCCTGGTCAATTTTGTACAACCGCCATCGCGGGAGTCGCAAAACTTGGCTTGGCCGTTTAAGTAAATTTTAGGGTCATCATTCCATTGCCAGCCGACTTGTCCGGCTAAATTGACTTTGCTTTGGCTGGTGGAATACCACAAACAACCAGCGTCTTTGGCTTCGCAGAGCTTAAGCGTGTTTCTTAAATAAGAAAACGACTTATTATCAACCGTCCTAGTCAAGGTTTCGCAGGTGTTAAATTGCGGTTCGCATGATTTGGCTTCGGGGAAGCGCGACAACTCTTGTTCTTTTAAGCAATAGCCGTACTCGCCGTCGCATTCGCCTTTATCGTTGACAAACAAACATGATTGGCGGTCGGCGCAATAATCATCGGATCTGGTAACGGTAACCACCGGGATATCGGGATTGATCAAATTGCTTTCACAGGCCGCTCCTTCCACCAGTTCGTTATTATTGGCCAGATCCCTGGTTTCAGCCACGTTGTCTTCAATGCAATCCATTGAACTGGTGACAATTTCCGGACCAAAACTCTTTTTAGCGCAATACGACTCCGGCGACTTTAGCACCCAGTTGGGATCAATCAAATGGTAGTAAGGATTAAATTCATCATCACTTACAGCGCCGTCGCCATTCATATCCGAACAGGATAAAGGATATTTGGGATCTTTTGCATTATCGCCTTTTTCTTCATAACAATCAATAATATATTTTAAAGTAACTTCCTTTTTCGCTTTGAGATTATATAACGCGGCCAGCTCCCAAGCCACGGGTAAAATCCGGTGGATTCTCATAATCACCAAAGAGCGATACGGATAATCGTTTAAATAAGTTAACTGCCCGTTGGCTTTATAACCCACCAAACCGTCGCCTCTTAACTGGCCGCTATCCAAGGCCTCTTTAACCGTTAAGCCCTGCTCAATGGCGCCCACCAATTTGGAATTCATCACGCATTCCGTGGGCCCAGGACTTTGCGGATTCTGGCATTGGGTTAAGGGCTCTAAAATTCTTTCCTGGCCAAAAGAATAACTGACCTGGGCCAGGTTGGCAAAAACCTGATTGGCCTGCGCTCTTTGGACTTGCTGGTTAACCCAGTTAAAAGCCAGGGTGCTTTGCGCCTTTTTTCCGCCGGTTAACCCTTTTTTAAACAACTGTTCTAATAATTTGGCCGCCAAGGTATTGGTAAAAATGCCAATGGAATCAGCCACAATATCCCCAGTTGTGATGGTCTCGGAAATCGGACCTTGCGTAGCCAAAGCCTCGGCCCCGGCCTTGGTAATGGGCACGGGCGTGCGGATAAAACCGGTAATGGGTTCGGTAACCGGCTTAATGCCCTGATTGTTAACGTAATCAAATAATTTTTTGGTCTGCTCATCAACCAAACGGCTGCGGATGGAACTGTCCAATTTTAAGTAAATGCCAACGTCGGTCTGCGTCGGCTTAAAGGCGTTTTTCATCTGGCCCAAGAAAAAGTCAGCGCCTTTATCTCTGGTGGAGGTCTGCCACTCATCCCACCTTTCCACGATTTCTCTAAAGGTGCATTTGGGCGCGCCTCGCGGTCCGCGTCCGTTAAAATTGCCGAATAAGGAATAGTGAATAGCCAAACGCAAATTAATGTCGCCCGGCTTGCAAACGTCAAACTGAAAAAAACCGTTGGTTGAGGCCAACAGACCTAAAGTGTCGGCTAAAGTGGTGTCAGCCACATCCAGTAAAAAATCACTAATCCCCTTGGTTTGAAAAAGCGGGGCTTTGCCCGTGTCACCGGTGGCTAAATAAGTGGCTGTTTGGTAGGCCACACGCGATAAAAGAATCCTTAAACCGTTTTTATAGGCGATTTTACCGGCCCTAATCACGCCTTCTTGCCAGATTTTTCTGCCCAAATCTTTTAACCACTGGATTTTTTGTTGCAATTTAGTCGCTTTGATTTGCGCGTCAATAACTTGTAAAGTGATTTCATCATGCTGAGCTATGGCAGCTAACCTTTGCAAGGTCAAATTTTGCAGTTGCTGTTGCAAAAGAATAGCCGGACTTAAAGGATCGGCCGCTTGAGCCAAGGCCTGCTTGGCAAAAAAAGAAAAATTAACCAAACCAAAAAGAAAAACAATTATCAGGAAAAAAATACTGATTTTTCTTTTTGCTGAAAACATTAAGGTTGAGTGGTATTAGCTTGGGCCTGGGCTTCAATTAAAACCTGATCCCAAAGTTGCCTTAAATCAGCATCTGCCAAATCCTGAAGATCTTCCTCGTTAGCGCCCTGATCCATTAATAAAGCCCTTAATTGCTCCGGTGTAATGGCTTGGTAATCGGCCGGCTTAAGATCGGCTAATCCCCCGTCATTATTGGTTTCTGATTGACCTTGAAGCACGGCTTGCTGATAAAGATTTTTTAATTCCTCGTCGCTGATATTTTTTAGCTCTTCGGCGCTAACTCCGGATTGCAAAAGCAAGGAACGAATTTGATCGGGAGTTAAAGCGTCCATGTTATCCGGCAAAACCGGGCCTGATTGATCCGCGGGCAAGGTTAAACTGGCGCAGGAAAGGCCGGCTGGGCAATTGGGATCCTGGCTGTTTTTAACTTCTTCGCCGTCCGCGTAGCCATCGGAATCGGAATCCGGAATATAGGGCGAGGTCTTATATAAATACAACTCGTCATAATCGGTCAAAGAGTCCTGGTCCGTATCTTTTTGCTTTAAGGCCAGCAAATTGGCCACGTCATTATTGGCTAAATCCAGAGAGTCGCTGTTAAGGTTGGCCCCGGCCAAAGATGAGTTTTTGGCAAAGGGTATACGCAACGAATCAAACCAGTTGGATACGGTAAAAAACAAGCCGGTGATAGTCAAAACCGCCAAAACGCCGACAATTAAGCCGGGCTTAATTTCTTTAACCGGATTTTGACTAGGTTCGGGTAAATCCTCAAAATTATCAAAACTATCGGGATCATCATGAGGCATTTCCGGACTCTTGGAACCGTCAAAATCCTTGGAAAATTCTTCCATGTTGATGGCAAAGGTTAAGACAAAAATTCCTAAAAAATCGCGTCTTTTTCAACAGATGTGTTTAGTAAATTATATCAGGAATACCCGCTTAACGTCAATCGCTAAAATTGTGCAAAAGGCCTTGCCCTATTACCGTCATTGCGAGGAGCGAGATCCCTCACTATCGCTCGGGACAGGCTCCGCAATCCCGATGTATATACAAGTACAACGGGATTGCCGCGCCCCTGCGGGGCTCGCAATGACTACTGGGGCAAGGCCTTTTATTCCATATTAACCGTAAGATCGTGCCAATTGGTTAGGGTCAGTTCCTGCGCCCGAACCGTAATTTTTAATCCAACCTTAGCTAAAATTGCGCTAACCTGATCTTTTGATAGATGCAAACTGTTGGCTAAATTATTATGCAAGGTCTTGCGCTTGGCGCAAAAACCGCTCTTAACCACGCGCCAAAAATGATCTTCGCTAATGTCTGAATAAGGAAACGGCTTAAGCTGGTCAATTTTAATAATCGCCGACTGCACCTTTGGTATAGGCCAAAATGAGATTGAGGGAATAAAACTGACGATTTTTGGCTGAGCGTACAACTGGACCGAAATGGCCAGCAAGCTCATTTGACCGGCTCGCGCGCAAATCCTTTCCGCCACTTCGCGTTGCAGGAGCAAAGTCATGGACTCTGGTTTGTTCTTAGCCGTCAAAAACTTTTTTAAAAAAACCGAGGTGATGGAATAAGGCAAATTAGCCACAATCTTGAATTTATCGACTTTGAGCAGGCCATGATCCTGAATCCGCAAAATATCGCCTTCCAAAACTTCCAAATTATCATTAACCGCCTGAATATTTTTTAAAATTCTGGCCAACGCCGGCTCTAATTCCACGGCAATAACTCGACCGGCCTGATGCGCCAAGGACTCGGTTAAAAAACCAAAGCCCGCGCCCACTTCCACTACCGTATCTTTCGCGGTGACTTCGGCCGCCTTAATCATGTTGGCTAAAACATGCTCATCAACGCAAAAATTCTGGCCCTTCAGCTTGTCGGGCCGCAAATTGTTTTGTCTGATCAAAATTTTGGTTTGTTCAAGTAGATTCATGGGGAATGACAATGCTTCCTTGTCTTAAAATTTTAATTTGATGTTCGCCCGCCATCGCAATCGTTGACGTTTTTTTCTTGGGCAATCTGCCCGCGTCAATAATCAGATCGGGTTGGTATTTTCTTTTCTTGAACTGTTTAACGATCTCGGCCGCGGAATAAAATTCGCCCCGGCCCGACAAATTGGCGGAAGTGGCGGTTATTGGACTGTTTATCTGTTTAACAATAAGTGTGGCTAATTTATTTGCTGATATTCTTAGGCCCAGAGTTTTGAATTTTGCGTTGAATTTTTGATTTTTGATTTTTGATTTTTGAATTAATGTTAAGGGTCCCGGCCAATATTTCTTCGCTAAATTGAGGGAAATTTTATCAAATTTAACCAGCTTTTTGGCCATAACTAAACTTGAGACAATCATCGATAAAGGTTTTTTAAAATCCCGCCCCTTGATTTGATAAACTTTTTTAACTGCCAACGGATTAAAAAAATCGGCTCCCAGGCCGTAAGCGGTTTCGGTGGGATAAACAACAACGCCGCCGTGTTTAATGACATCGACGGCTTGTTTGATAACCGCTGTGTGATTTGTTTTATTGATTTTAACGATTAACATTTTCAATCACGATATTGACCAACTTGTCTTTGATGTAAATAAATTTTTTAACCTCGCCAACGGCCAGGTATTTTTTTATATTCGGCAAATCTTCAACCATGGTTCTTAATTTACTTTCAGACAGACCCCTTTCAACCACAATCGTCTCCCTTAATTTTCCGTTGACCTGAATGGCGATAGTCACTTCCTCGTCAATAACCAATTTTTTATCATAATCGGGCCAGCTTTGCTTGAAGATAGATTCCTGATGACCTAAGGCCTGCCATAATTCTTCCGCCAAATGCGGCGCGAACGGTGAAAGGATGATTAAAAACTTTTCCCAATCATACTGACTGATTGTTTGACCAACAACTTCATTAACAAATATCATCATTGAAGAAATGGCCGTGTTAAAATGAATCGTTTCAATATCTTCGGTAACTTTTTTAATGGTTTTATGAAGTAATTTTTCCAGCTCCGGCGCTGACGTTAAAAATTGGGTATTAACGGAGAACTTATGAACCTTCTCTAAAAATCTTCTGACACCGATAATGCCTTTTTGGCTCCAGGGCTTCATATCTTCCAACGGGCCCATGAACATTTCGTACAAACGCATGCTGTCCGCGCCGTATTCTTCCACCACGTCATCCGGATTAATCACGTTATTCCAGCGTTTGCTCATCTTTCGGCCGTCTTCGGCTAAAATAATGCCTTGGTTTCTGATCTTCAAAAACGGCTCGTCAATGCCAAGAAAGCCGAGGTCGCGCAGGACCTTGACGATAAATCTGGAATAAATCAAATGCCCAACCGCGTGCTCCATGCCGCCGATATAGAGGTCGACCGGTAGCCAAAACTTGACTTTTTTCTTGTCAAAAATTTCTTTTTTATTTTGCGGATCGCAATATCTTAAAAAATACCAGGAAGAGCAAACAAAGGTATCCATAGTGTCGGATTCCCGACGGGCGGGCTGACCGCACTTGGGGCATGTAACTTGATGAAATGATTTGGATCTGGCCAAAGGCGATTCACCGGTCGGCTTAAAATCAACATCTTCCGGCAACAAAACCGGCAAATCCTTTTCCGGCACAGGAACTTCCCTGCACTTGTCGCAATAGATGATCGGAATTGGCGCGCCCCAATAACGTTGTCTGCTAACCAACCAATCGTGAATGTGATATTGAACCGTTTTTTTGCCTTTAACATTTTTTTCCTCACGGCCGATCCAATTAGCTTGAGTGACTTTTAAGGAATCCGACCAGTCCAAATTTTTCATGCTTGACAATAACTCATCAGCGTACTCGGTGACTTTAAAAAACCATTGCTCCAAGTCCTTTTGAATGACCGCGTTGGAACAACGCTCGCATTTGCCGTCCACTACCTGTTCATTGGCCAAAACCGTCTGGCACGAGTCGCACCAATTGACTGGCGCTTGCTTTTTGTAAGCCAAGCCCTTTTTATACAACTGCAAAAACAGCCATTGGGTCCACTTGTAATAATCCGGCGCTGAAGTATTGACTTCCCGGCTCCAATCATAGGAAAAGCCCAGCATTTTAATTTGCCTTCTAAAATTGTCAATGGACTGATTGGTGGTGGTTTGCGGGTGCACGCCTGACTGGATGGCGTAATTTTCCGCCGGCAGGCCAAAAGCGTCCCAGCCCATGGGATGCAAAACATTAAAGCCCCGGGAGCGATAGTAACGGGCCATAATGTCGGTGGCCGTGTATGACTCCGGATGGCCCACGTGCAAACCGGCTCCCGAAGGATAAGGGAACATATCCAGGATATATTTCTTTTTTCCCGCGACGCGCCCCGAGCTTGTCAAGGGGTCTTTGGCCTGATATAGATCAGAGGCCGCCCAAGCGTCCTGCCACTTTTTTTCTATTTTTTTATGCTCAAAAAAGGTCGTCATATGATGATAATATTAGCCCAGAACCGTTATTTTGGCAAGGTTTTTTACCCGACTTTTCCTTTGACGAAATCCGCTTTTTATGATATTTATTAAACAATGTTAAATAACCAAAACAACGATTCTCCGGTTATTTCCGACAAGTTTAAAAAGCTCTTATTATCCGCTTTAGTCAGGGTTTTCCAATTATTTAAATGGCTGGGCGTTTCCCTGTTACTGTTTTGGCGCGGGCTTAAATTTGTCGGCCTTTTTTTATACCGTTTTTTCTTCCGCTATCCTTTTCTCCTGCTTTACGGAACTTATCGCAAAAGCAAAAAATTGATTTGGGGAGCCAAAAATGAAAATCTGACGAATAGCCAAACGAACTTTTTTGCCAATTACCTGCCCTTGGCGGTGATGGTGGTTATCGGCCTGGCCTTGATCGGTTCCAGTTTGCAGGCCCGGGGCTTAAAGCCCGAAAACTATGGCCGCGACAGTTTGCTGTTTAAAAACTTGCAGGCCTCCGGCAGTTTAGCCGAAGGCGATTTTGATCTGGAAGAAATTATTGAAGAAGGCCCGTTATTAAACTTCAACAGCGCCAATTATTATTTATCCGGCGATTCTTTGTCGGCCGATGAAGCCGGCGCGGCCAAAGCCGATGACAGCATCAACACCTTGATTTCCACCACCCAGGACGAGTCGGCCCTAATCGCTCCGGATATTACCGACCCCCAAGTGGTGGTTAAAACCCGCGATAAAATTATTGATTACGTGGTCCAGCCGGGCGACGTTGTTTCCACCATCGCGGCCAAATTTGGAGTCAGTGTTAATACTCTCTTGTGGGAAAACAATTTAACCGCCTATGCCACCATCCGGCCCGGGCAAACCTTAAAAATCTTGCCGGTTAGCGGAATTTCTCACCGCGTTAAAAAAGGCGACAATTTAAACGTAATCGCTAAAAAATATCAGGGCGACGTGGCTAAAATTTTGGACTTTAACAAAATCGCTTCCCTTGACGAATTGCAGATTGACCAGATTTTGATTATTCCGGGCGGCGTCAAGCGGGCCGTGGTTAGCCAACCGTCTTATTCGGTTAAAAACATTATCGCGCCGCCGGCCCAAATTTCCGGCGCCAAAATGCAATGGCCGACCAACTCTTATAGAATGACCCAATATTTCACCTTGCGCCATTACGGCGTGGATATTGGCAATAAAACCGGCCAGCCCATTTACGCCGCGGCCGATGGGGTGGTGGAAGTTGCCGGCTGGAACAGAGGCGGCTACGGCTATTACCTGATCGTCAATCACGGCAACGGCTTTAAAACTTTATACGGCCACGCTTCCAAGCTTTACGTTGCCAAAGGACAGCAGGTCAACCGCGGCCAGGTGATCGCGGCCATCGGTTCCACCGGCCGCTCCACCGGCCCGCATGTTCATTTTGAGATTATTTCCAACGGTCGCAAAATCAACCCGCTGGGGTATATCAGATAAAATACGGTTTGGGAACAGATTTTTGAAAAACTAAAATAACAAAAATCACTCCGAGTGAAAACGAGGAGTGATTTTTGAAAGGAGCGCATTTGCGGAAGGTGAAGTTTTCGAATTTCATTCGAAAACGGAACCTGAAGCAAATGATGACCCGTGGCCCGTAATACGGGCCGTGGTGCGCCATGAAGGACTCGAACCTTCGACCGTTTGCTTAAGAGGCAACTGCTCTACCAACTGAGCTAATGGCGCTCGTCAGAAGTTGCTTTCGGTCTCCGTCTCCTCGCTTGCGCTCGGCGACTCCAACCTCAATCAACTTCTTCCTCCTCAAAATTTTGCCAAAGGCAAAATTTTGAAAGGGGCACGTTGGCGGAAGGCGGAGTGGCCGAATTAAATTCGGACACGAAGCCTGCAGCAAACGATGACCCGATGGTGCCCCTGTCAGGACTCGAACCTAAAATTCTTGGTCCGAAGCCAAGCGTGATATCCATTTCACCACAGGGGCTTAGAACTCTTGACATAATAATATAAAACCCCAAGAAAATCAAGACCAAAAAGACCTTGCGTTCGCAAGGGCCTTTTGAAAAAAATATTACTTCAAATTATTCAGGAATTTCTCAACCATCTCTTGACCGCAAAGCTTTCTGATTTCACCCACAATGGCATCCTGACAGTAAAAATTATGACGCGGCACCATAATGAAAGGCCTGATATTTTGGCTAATGGCGGATAAAATAAAAGGCGGCTGAAATTTATCAGGTTTGGCCTTTCTTTTGCTTTTATCCGTAAAACATCCTTTAAAGAGCCCTAACGCATTCATTTCTGGTAAAACTGTATCCCATACTTAAGCATAACGTTCCTGTTTTTTCAAAGAGACATTACCGAAACCTTCAAGGTTGAGATGATCATAGATATAATCAGCTTCCAGTTTGGGTACGTCAAAATATTCCAAAATGCCGTCGTTGACCATTTCCAGCAATTCTTGAGGATCTTTGGCGTTGGTAACAAAACCCGGCAGATCTTCGCAAGTGGCCACCAAGCCATTGGAGGTCAATTGGATTTTTAAATGAAGATTATTTGGTATGCCATATTGCTCCCTGACAACCTTGGGATTTTTCTGCGGCCAAATAATTCTAAATAGCTTATTCATACAAAGTATATGTAATCATATAATAAGGCTATAAATGGCTGAAATCGTGATTACATTGTAATTATAGCACGTCCTTCTAAATTAGAAAATTATTTTAACAGAGTTACGCTTAGATGTCAATTTTTTTGAAAAACAGCGTCTTATGAACGCCGTTTTTCAAATATTCTTATGTTAAAATAATCAAATCTTAGGCAGGGTTTGAAGATAATACTCGGCCGTGGCTTCGTCCACTAAATTATCGTCAACCAAACGCGACAAATCCTGTTCCAAGGTAATCATGCCGTCTTCCTTGCTGGTTTGGATGGCGGTTTTAATTTGGGGAATCTTGTTTTCGCGGATGATGTTGGCAACGGCCGGAGTGTTGATTAAAATTTCCCGGGCGGCGATCCGGCCGCCGCCCACTTTGGGCAACAACTGTTGCGAAATCACGCCGTTTAAAGACATGGATAATTGCAAACGAACCTGATTTTGCTGATAGGGCGGGAACACGTCCACGATGCGGTCAATGGTCTGGCCGGCGTTATGGGTATGCAAAGTGGCTAAAACCAAATGGCCGGTTTCGGCAATGGTAATGGTGGCGGCAATGGTTTCCAAATCGCGCATTTCGCCGACCATAATGACGTCGGGGTCCTGCCTTAAAACGTGTTTTAAGGCGGCCTGGAAAGAAGTCATGTCCGTGCCCAGCTGGCGCTGGACCACGATGCTTTTTTCGGATTCAAATAAAAATTCTATCGGGTCTTCCAAGGTTACGATATTAGCGGTTCTTTCCTTGTTAATCAAATTAATCATGGCGGCTAAGGAAGTGGATTTGCCGCAGCCGGTCGGGCCGGTCACCAAAATCAGACCCTGGCGGGCGCGAGTCATTTCGTAAACCACTTCGGGCATGGCTAAATCATCCATTTTGGGGATTTTTGAAGAAATGATTCGGGCCACCAAGCCAATGTTGTCTTTTTCCCAAAAAAGATTGACCCTAAAGCGCGAACCGTCTTCGATTTCGTACGATAAATCCAGATCCCGCTCGCGCAAAAATTTTTCCTTTTGATTGGGAGTTAAGATGGAAAAAATCATTTTTTCCAAACCGGCCCGGGTAAACTGTTCGGTCTTGGCAATCGGCGCCAGTATGCCATCAATCCTTAATAAGGGATACTTGCCGACTACCAAATGAATGTCTGAAGCGCCTTTTTTAACCGCTATTTCAAAAAGTTCGTTAATGGATGAAGCCATATAATTATATATAAGATAAAAAATGAATAATTAACCCCTATATTATATCACGATTCGCTTTGAAACCAAACGTTCTTTGTTGACGAGCCAAAGCAGACCGAAAAAATTCATACCCGCCAAACAAGGCGGACATAAAAAAGACGTCGCCCAGCAAGCTGTTTCTAAAAAAAGGTATGGCCAGATAATAATTCAACAGCAAGCCCGACCAATTGTGAGGATACCAGTTGGAAAAAGCCCAAACCGATAGATTGGTAATGATAAAGAAAACCACGGACATGGCCAGTCCGGCGCTGGCGAGGTTGATAAAATTCTTATTAGCCCGGAGTTTGTTCCCGAGCCAAAATGACAAGGCCAAACAGCCATAAACCGCCAGCATGGTCTGCCATTCGTAAAAACCCAGGAATAAATCGGTAAATAGCATAATGCCCAAAGGCAAAACAATGGACCATTTTTTGGTAAGATAAACGCCGCTAAACAAAGCAATAGCGCCGATGGGCGAAAAGTTGGCCGGATGAGGTGTTAAACGGTAATAAATGCCCAAGGCGGCTAAAAAAATAATCAGTAAAACGAGATGTTTTTTGTTCATAGTTTTATTGGTCATTGCGAGGAGCCCCGATTTTGCGAAGCAAACATCGGGGCGACGCGGCAATCTCATATGAGATTGCTTCGCTCCCTTCGGTCGCTCGCAATGACGATAAATGAAAATTACTGTATGCCCTGATCTGCCTCAAATTTCCACTCTACTGACTCGCCTCCGTTCAAAACATATTTATCGGCGCCGACCATGGGTTGCTGGCCGTCCACAAAATATTGCCAATACTTATTATCCTGCCCATTTTCCTTGTCTCCGATTTTAGTCACTAAAATTCCCAAAGAACCGTAATCCTTGGTCTGAACTTCAAGGTTGTTTTTGGCGCCCAGCTCTTTGAGCAGATCCAAAACCGTTTGGTTGGCGGCCAGCGCCACTTCCTGAAATTCGGTCACTTCGTTAGCGGTAAAATTAAGGGAATAGGTCACGGACTTGGACAAAGAAGCAGCCTGCTCATTGGCCGGTGAGTTAACTATGGCTTCTGGCAACTGCCAGCTTTGACCCAGCAAAAACCCGACTACCAAAAAGATGACTGCAATGACGATTGATTTTAAATGTTTCATAAGTTTTTACTTTGTCATCCCGACCGAGGACACCGATTTGCCTGAAAGGCAACATCAGGGGACGAGTGGAGGGATCCCTTATAGCTTGAACTGACTACAAGGGATTCCTCCGCTCGAGCCTGCCCCGAGCGAAGTCCCGCTGAGCGGGACGAGCCGAAGGGTCGGAATGACAAACGGATTAATATTCAATTCCTTCTCTCGCTTCTTGCCCTTGATAAAAATAATGCTTGATCATTTTCATTTCGGTAACCAAATCGGCTTTATCCAAAATGGCTTGGGCGCAGTCGCGGCCAGTTAAAACCAGTTCCAGCTGGGCCGGCTTTTTACTAAGCAGGGCCAAAACATCCTCTAATTTTAACATGCCCAGGGTAATTGTGGAATTAATTTCGTCAAGCACCAGCAAATCAAGTTTGTTGCCTTGAAAAAAACCTTCCACGATCTGCAAACCTCTTAGGGCTTCTTTGATATCCTGCTCTTCCACTCCAAAACGAAAGGTTTTCTCTTGCGGATCAAATCTAATGGCGCCGGTCACGTGATAGCTGAAATTATCACCGACCAACTTGTCTAAAATATTGCGCTCGCCATAATGCTGACCGCCTTTGTCAAAATAAACTATCGCCACTTTTTTTTCTCTACCTAATGCCCGAATAGCCAAACCCAAACCAGCCGTGGTTTTGCCCTTGCCATAGCCCGTGTAAACCTGGATTTTTCCAAAATCAGACATTGAATTATAAGATCAGTCAAGTATCCTCTTCCACCAGGGACGGTGATGCAATAAGTTAAGTGTTGAATCCCACCAAAGATGCCGTTGCCTTCTTTTAATAATCCTGATCAGCAAAATGACGGCCGTTAAGCTAAGTATGATTATTGTAGCGAGCTTAAGGGGGAAAGACAAGTAACCAGCGGCAGTTTGTGAGACCTCCAGCGTAATCGGCACTTTGGCGCCAAAGGCCATGTTAAACTGCCGGCGATCCAGTTCCTGCCCAACAATAGACAGATTGGTGATTAAAATGCCCGAACGGTCGGGCTTGGCGCTAATCCTGACAACTGCCCGCTCATAGGGCCCAAGCCGCAAACTTTCCTGGTCAACGGCTAAAATGTCTTCAAGCTCGTCAAAATATAACTGATAAAGAACCACTCTGGGGGAAATATTTTCTAGAGTTATGGTTTTAACGGCCGCTTCTTTAAGGCGCAAATCAAACTGCAAGCGCGACGGCTCAACCGCCAAACCGGCTGCGGCCGCTGACTGAACCAACAAACCAAAAGTGATAATAAATAAAAATAACTTCATAACTCAATTCATTATCTGGCAATGGCCCAAAAAATCAATTGGCCCTGTTTTGGACCGGCACTCTGATAAGCGGGCGGCACAGTTAAAGAAACGCTGATTTCCCCGCCACTCCGGGCGTTATAACTGGCGCTAAAATTTTCCCAGGACTGCTGGTTTAAAGATAAACCGCTGACAAAAACCTGATCCCCGGAAACGGCGCTTTCCAGATAAATCCCCACCTCGCCGCTGTTAATTATCCTAATTGACCGATTGGCGGCTGCTCCTGGCCGCAAAGCGCCAAAATCCAGATTGTCGGTCTCCACGGTAAAGGCCAAACGCCCTTGGTTATCGCCGTTATTGCCGCCTTGGTTATTATTTTCAATATTAACCGCCAAGGAAACGCTTTCACCCTGTTCTAAACCAACTCTTAATCCTTCCTTTTGGCTGCGAATAAAACCCGCTTTTTCGGCATAAACATTATAAAGCGCCCTGGTGTCAAAAGATAACGCCGCTTGACCGCGGTCATTGGTGGTAAAAACCCGCTCCCCAACAATAACTCTGGTATTGGTTGAAGCCAGCCACTCTTGCTCGTTAAAATATTCAACCGTGGCCAAAACTTCCGCGTTTACTTCCACAATGGGCGCGGCTAAAGTTAAACGCAATGGCTTAGCGGTATAATGGCCAAACGCCCATAAAACGTAATTGCCCGCCTGCAAACGGTAATCAGCCGCGCCCACGTTAGGCGAAAGCCAGTTAACGCGATACAGCCAGCCGTTTTCGCCCTCGGCTGTTTCGTTATTAATGCTGGTCAAGTAAGGCCCAAAATCCGTTTGTTCAATATTATACTGATAACCGCACACAGCCGCCCCTCTGGTTATGGCTTCCAAAGCGGTCATGGCTTGAAGATCAATATCGCAAAGGGTCTGACCAGCTCCTTCAAGGCGCAAATGCTTTGGCTCATTATCTTGCTCCTCTTCATTTTCATTATTCGGCGGGTTAAAACGGGCAACTGGATATGAAGCCCCAGCCAAAGCCACGGCGGCGTAAGCGGTCATCAGCCGATTGCCGGCTTGATCACCGGCCAGCCAGCGGAAAGAACCGTCATTTAAGCTTAACGATTCCAAATGGCCAATGGGGTTGTGGTTATTTATTTGCCAAGCAGTTGGATTAATATTGAGCTTATTAAGCGCGGCAATCACCCAGGCATCAGAGCCAGCGTCAGATTCGCCTTCAACAAAGCCAAAACCGCCGTCATCATTCTGCAAACCGCGCAGATAATCCAAAGCGCGAACTATCACGGCATCGCCCGCCCCAACACCAGCTTCTACTAAAGCCATAATAGCCGCTGCAGTGTCGTTAGTGTCGCTTGAGCCGCCGGGATCAAAGCCCCAGCCGCCATCCCGATTCTGATTTGCTAAAACAAAATTCTTGCTGTTTTGAATAGCGGCCTGATCAGCGAGCAAGCCGGCGGAACGTAAAGCCAAGATGCCCCAAAAATCGTCATTCAGCAGATTGGTTGAACCCAACTGGTTATTGTTTTGATAGCCCAGCAATCTTTCCGTTAAATTCTGGCCGTTAAAACTGGCGGGATTTTGTCCGGCCGCCACCACCGCCAAAATGGTTTTGGCAAAATCATTGGCGTGTTGCCCTTGCCAATCATTAAGATAGGCCAGATCCAAATTATCACGCCCAGCGGCCTTTAACGCTTGGGTGACCCAGGCGCTTTGCGCTCCGGCGGCAAGATAATTAACGGTTAACTGGCTAACCGCGGCCTCCAGCTTAAAGCTTGAAGGCCAGCCCGCTGCGCCGCAAGCAACGATAAGTAAAATTAATAAAATTTTTCTCATACATGTAATCATATATAGTTTGGTTAGGCATAAAAATTATTGATTGATTTTAAAAAAGTTGGGCGGCAAAGTTCGCTCGTGATTGGCGCGAACTTTGCCGCTGGCAGGTTACGCCCGACTAATTCTAAGCGGCCCGATCAGAGGCAATTCAGCCGGCATGATAATCGTGTCAACATTAACTCCCTGTCCCAGTAACAACCGGCCGTTAAAAGTAATGTGACACCGGCCCTGATCAATACGTAAAAGCGGAATTGACCAAATGCCCTGCTGGCCTTCAAAACCTACGCAATCCCAGGGCTGCCAGGCAGGATCATGCCTGTTAAGCCACTGACGCAAAGTCCATTCGGTGGTGGATGGCAAGGCCAAAGACGCAGATCTCTGACCCAGGATTATAACCGCCGTTCCGACCAAGGCCGCCTTAACGCCTAAAATGATAAAGGCGCGGCGATCTGGATTCACACTGCCTCCTAATTAAATGAAAGGTGCAAAAAGCCCCTCGCGAGAAACGAAGGGCTTCATCTGTTTGTCGTCCGTAAGAACTTAATGGCTTAAACCGATCCATCAAACAAGATGAATCAACCGTTAAATCCTTACAACCGACAAACAAAGGCCGCCTCTCTTTCTAACGCGAAGAGAAACTGGCTAACGTATAATAATTTCTCCGCCAGAGGCGGATCCGCCTTTGGCGGAAATCAGTTTTCTGGCTTATCTTGAACCAACTCCTTAAATCCACCCCTCGACTAGCTCGGGGTGAATTTTGAGCTATGCTCAAAATTCACAGTAGCGCGACTGCCAAGGACTTCCCGCTAAATGAGCGGGTCACCTTGTTACCTGACTAAAATTTATTTTCAAAATGCTTTGTTATCTTAAACCTTTTCTCAATGTTGTCAAACACTGTAGTTAACCTAATTTTTGCCATTTTAACCGTTCGGTTAAAATGGTTATCCACAATATACTGGCTATATTTTAACCAATTTGGACCATTTTCCCCGTTTGGTGAAAATGGTTATCTACAACAAAATTAGCTACAGCCGCTGGTGTTGCCGCAGTTCAGGCACTTGTAGCAAGCGCCCGAGCGGATCATCATGGAGCCGCAAGTGCCGCAAGCCGGCGCGTCGGACTGGACGTCAAAGGTCATTTTGTCGTCAGCGCCTGTTTCTAAATCCAGGGCCGTTTGCTGATAAACCGCTTCTTCCTCGGCTTCGGCGGTGTGCTGATCGTGCTTTTGCGCCTGAACGTCGGCCAGCTTGGTTGTTTTTTCCAAAGGGCTTTTGCCGTTGCCGTTTAAAGCCGCTTCCACGTCATTAATGCCCACGTACATCAGCTCATCGGCCGACAAAAACTTTAAGGCCAGCCAGCGGAAGATGTAGTCCACCACCGATTTGGCGATTCTGATGTTGGGGTTGTTGGTAAAGCCCGACGGTTCAAAGCGGGAATGCACGAACTTGTTGACCAAAACCTTTAAGGGCACGCCGTACTGTAGGGCAATGGACACCGAAGTGGCAAAAGAGTTCATTAAGCCGGAAATCACGCTGCCTTCTTTGGCCATGATGATAAATAATTCGCCGGGCATGCCGTCATCATACAGACCGGCCGTGATATAGCCCTCATGGTTGGCAATGGAAAACTTATGGGTAATGGAAGCGCGCTCGTCAGAGAGCTTTCTTCTTTTGGGCCGCAAAACTTCCGCCTTAAAGGCCTTATCTTTGCTGGAAACCTCTTTTAAAGAAGTAGTTAAGGGTTGTGAACGCTTGGAATTTTCGCGGTAAATGGCAATGGACTTAAGTCCCAGTTGCCAACCCTCGGAATAGACCTCGGCAATGTCGTCGGCCGTGGCAATTTCGGGCATGTTCACGGTTTTGGAAATGGCGCCGGACAAAAAGGGCTGAACCGCGCCCATCATTTTAACGTGGCCCATGTAATGAATGCTACGCTTGCCTTTTTTGGCTTTAAAGGCGCAATCAAAAACCGGCAAGTGCTCTTCTTTAAGCTTGGGCGCGCCTTCAATGGTGTCGTTTTTATCCAGGTAATCCAAAATGCTGTCAGCGTCTTCGGGCGAGTAACCCAAAGTACGCAAAGCCAAGGGCACGGTGGAATTGACGATCTTCATCATACCGCCGCCCACCAGCCACTTGTATTTAACCAAGGCAATGTCGGGTTCCACGCCGGTGGTATCGCAATCCATTAAAAAGCCGATGGTGCCGGTCGGCGCCAAAACCGTGGCTTGGGCGTTTTTGTAGCCATTGAGTTCTCCCAAAGAGCAGGTTTCGTCCCAAATCTCCCGAGCGACGGACAATAATTCCGGCAACACGCCCTCCGGTTTTATTTTATGGGCGGCCTCTTGATGCATCCGCATCACCTTGAGCATGGGCGCGCGGTTAATGGCAAAACCCTTAAACGGCCCGTTAACGCCGGCAATCATGGCCGACTGCAGATAAGCGCGGCCGTGCATTAAGGAAGTTACGGCCGCGGAAAAATTCCGGCCTTCATCGCTGTCATAAGCCAAACCGTACGACATTAACAAAGCGCCTAAGTTGGCGTAACCCAAGCCCAAGGGCCGGTAATCGTGGCTGTTCTGTTCAATGGCCGGCGTGGGGTAGCTGGAATTGGGCACGAGGATTTCCATGGCCGTGGACATCACGCCCACCGTGTGTTTAAAGGCCTCAATGTCAAAACCGCCATTATCCTGGCGATACTTCATTAAATTAATGGAAGCTAAATTGCAGGCCGAGTCATTTAGGAACATATACTCGGAACAAGGATTGGAAGCGTAAATGCGGTCGGTATTGGGGCAGGTGTGCCAGCGATTAATGGTGGTATCGTACTGCATGCCCGGATCGCCGCAGACCCAGGCCGCTTCGGCAATCTGCTTCATTAAATCTCTGGCCTGATAAGTGTCGGCCGCTTCTTTGGTTTTAACGTATTTGGTCTGCCACTGGCCGTTCTCGGCCACGGCTTTCATAAAGTCATCGGTCACGCGCACGCTGTTGTTGGCGTTTTGGAAAAAAATGGAAGCGTAGGCCTCGCCGTTTAAGGAACCATCATAACCCATTTCAATCAAGGCCCAGGCCTTTTTTTCTTCATTGGACTTGCAGTTGATAAATTCCACGATATCCGGATGTTCAATATCCAGAATAACCATTTTGGCGGCCCGGCGGGTTTTGCCGCCAGATTTTATCACGCCGGCAAAAGCGTCAAAGCCCTTCATAAATGAAACCGGGCCGCTGGCTTTGCCGTTACTGTTAGCCAGTTGTTCTTTAGAAGAGCGCAAGATTGAAAGGTTGGTGCCGGTGCCGGAACCGTATTTAAAGAGCATGCCTTCGGTTACCGCCAAATTTAAAATTGAGCGCATGTCGTCCTGCACCGAATTGATAAAGCAGGCGCTGCACTGCGGCCTGGCTTCCACGCCCACGTTGTACCAAACCGGGCTGTTAAAAGCCGCGTGTTGGTTGATTAAAATATAGGTTAATTCGTTTTCAAAAACATCGGCGTCAGCCGCGGTTTTAAAATAACCCTGCTCGCGGCCCCACTTGGTAATGGTTTTGGCCACGCGGTCAATCATTTGCTTGGCCGAAACTTCGCGGCCGCTTGTTCCAATCCGGCCCCTAAAGTAATGAGAAACGGCGATGTTGGTGGCGGTTTGCGACCAGCCCTTGGGAATCTCCACTTCTTTTTGCGAAAAAACCACTTCGCCTTTGTCGCTGGTAATCACGGCATCGCGCTGTTGCCAGCTGATTTCTTCGTAAGGATGGATGCCTTCTTTGGTATAGCGCCGGTTAAATTCCAGTCCGCTGTTATCGGTTTTTTTAAAATAAAAAGAAGACCGGTCAGTCGCTGGCTGGCTGGAATTAAAATCCCCCTCGGCCTTGAGCTCGGGGCCGAAAGGCAAATCGCTAATCCTGGTCTTGGCGCTTTCGGGAGAGGTGGGCATGGAGCTAGTCATAGATTAATTGATTAATTAAATAATAGAATAATAGATTAATTGTTATGAGTTTGTGGCCTGTTCGCAAAAAACATCTATGAATTTTGGGTAAATTTAGAGAGAAAAAAAGATAACTAATAAATCTAGTTACTTTTTGACCCTTTTAAAGAAGTTGGCTGGGTTTTGCCCCAAAGCCGACTAAGAAGATAACTACTACATCTAGTAGTCCATTAACTATTATAACACAAGATGTAGTATTTTTCTACAATTCCTGTGGATAAGTCGTAAAGGGCTTCAAGCTAGCCAAAATCAGGTTGCGCAAAATGTTTAGTTACCTTGTCAAGACCAGGGCTTGGCTAAAAAACTGGCGCAATTTTTTGGCTCGGGCTGTGCAAAACCGTCTACCAGCCGGTAATAAACCCTAATTAACCAAATTTTTGCTTTTACCCTTAAGATAGTCCCGGATATTTTCAATCGTGATCTTAACTATTTTTTCCACCGCTTCCGCCGTGTCAAAAGCGATATGGGGCGTAATAATAACATTAGGCAATTTGAGCAATTCCTTGATTTGCGCCATTTTCTTGAGATCGTTGTTGGTTAAAAGCTCCTGCGTATGTTTGAGCGCTTTTTCCGTTTCAATGGCATCAAGTCCGGCGCCGTCCAGATAACCTTTTTTTAGCGCGTTTAATAAGGCGGCTGTTTCCACCAATTCGCCGCGGGCGGTATTGATCAGCAAACTACCCTTTTTCATCAGCCTGATGGCACCTGCGTTAATCATACCATAAGTTGGCGCGCATAAAGGGCAATGCAAAGTGACGATATCCGATTGCCGGAGCAATTTTTTTAAATCAACCTTGGTTGCGCCTAAACTTTTAACAACCGCGGCCGTAACCGCGGGATCGGCCACCAAAACCTTCATGGCAAAACCCAAAGCCATTCTAATGACATGCTTGCCGATATTGCCGGCGCCAATCACGCCGATGGTTTTGCCTTTTAAATCAAACCCCATTAAACCGTTAATGGTAAAATCCCCGGCCCTGGTTCGGTCAACGGCTTGAGTGATCTTTCTGGATAAATTCAAAATCAGGCCAAAAGCGTGTTCGGCCACGGTGTTTTCTCCGTAAGTGGGCACGTTAGCCACCTTGATGCGGCGCTGATTGCAGGCTTTAAGATCTATATGATCAAAGCCGGTGGAACGGGTGGCGATAAACTTTAAGTTCGGCAGTTTCTGCAATACCTCCTTGGTAACCTTGGTATTAACAAAAACCGACAGCACTGCGGCGTCTTTGATTTTTTGAAATTGTCCGAGTTTGTCTAAAAAAGTCAGCCGATAGCTAGGAAAACTTCGCTTCAGCAAAGCTCTGTCCCACTTTTCCCGATCAACAAACACCAAATATTTTTTCATTTTTTTAATTTTTAGATTATTTCAACTTTTATGACGCTTCCCTCTAGTTGTTGTTTAAACGTTTCGGCATCGGCGATTGTTCCAACCACGCTGCCGTAATGCATGGGAATGGCGATTTTGGGCATAATCAGTTTGACGGCCTGAATCGCTTCCACAGCGGTCATCACATACGTGCCCGAAACCGGCAATAAAGCCAGATCAATATCTTTAAGATCGGCCAGTTCCGGAATATTATCGGTATCGCCAGCGTGATAGATTCTGACGCCGCCGACTTCCACAACATAACCAAGTTCGTCTCCTTGAGGCGAATGAAAAGGCAGGCCGTCTTCCCGTAATTTGTTTATATTATAGGCCTGAACTGCCTGAACGCGCAAGCTGTCAACTGACAGATCTTCACCGGGTTTTAAATAATGAAATTCTTTGGGCTTAAGATCCTTGATAGTCGATTCGCACTCGGCGCTGGCAATAATCACTGTTTGATCCGTAACAATCTTTTGCAAATCTTCCGGTGAACAATGGTCAAAGTGTCCGTGCGTGATAAACACAAAATCAGCCGTCTCAATCTGGTTAGCTTCTAACTTATAAGGATCAAAATAAATAATTTGATTGTTGGCTTTAATTTGAAAACAATCATGGGCAAAATGGTTGATAGAAATATTTTGATATTGCATTAGGTTATTAATAAAAGCGAGCGAGGGCAAGAAAATTTTTTTGTCCGAGGGCCTGTTTGAGCCACACTAACCATTCACGCAAGCAATGATATTGCTGTAGGCACAGTTAAGCGGTAATTAGAGATCGGTTGGCGAGTTGACGAGGACAAAAAAATTTTACTTGGCCGAGCGAGCTTAATTTTTTCTTAATTTATCAATCAATCCTGGTAAAACCTTTAAGGTATAATCAATATCCTTTTCCTTATTGCAATGGCCCAGAGTCAATCTCAACGATCCTCGGGCTGTTTCATAATTTTGACCTAAAGCCACAATCACGTGCGACGGGTCAACGCGGCCCGAAGTGCAAGCCGAGCCGGTGGAACAGGCAATGCCTAATTTATCCAAGGCCAAAACCAATTTTTCCCCGGAAACTTGGTCAATGGTAACGTTGACGTTATTGGGCAGGCGTTTGACCGCGTGGCCATTTAAGCTCACTCCGGAAATTTTTAATAAACCGGTGGTTAATTTGTCCCTTAATTTGATTATGCGCCTTGTTTCCTTTTCCTTGTCTTGCTGAACTAGCTTTAAGGCGGTGGCTAAGCCCACAATGCCAGCCACGTTTTCGGTGCCGGCGCGGCGGGAATTTTCTTGTTCCCCGCCATGAATGATGGGCTGAATGGCTGTGCCTTTTTTAACATACAAAACGCCAGTGCCTTTGGATCCGTAAATCTTGCTGCCGTTTATTGACATTAAATCAACGCCCAAAGTTTCGACATTTAAATCCAAATATCCTGCCGCCTGACACGCGTCCGTATGAAATAAAATGGGAGCATGAGAGGATGAGATTATACGAGTAATTTCTGAAATCGGCTGAATCGTGCCGATTTCGTTGTTGGCGTACATAAAGGAAACCAAAATCGTTTCCGGCCTGATTGATTCTTTAAGTAAATCCAATCTGACCAGGCCTTGGTGATCAACAGGAATATAAGTAACTTCAAAGCCCTGGGCTTCCAAAAATTCGCAAGCATGAAGAACCGCGTGATGTTCAATCACCGAAGTAACAATGTGATTGCCGCGGGCGCGATTGGCCAAACAGGCCCCGATTAAAGCGTGATTGATGGATTCAGTACCGGAGCCCTCAAAAATTATTTCTTGGGCTGAACAACTTAAAACTTCCGCAATTTCCTGTCTGGCTTTGGTTATGGCCGCCTTGGCCTCGCGGCCTAAGAAATATAAAGAAGAGGGGTTGCCGAATTTTTGAGACCAAAAAGGTTGCATGGCTTTGGCCACGGCCGGATCCAGATAAGTCGTGGCGGCATGGTCCAAATAAATGGTTTTTTTGAAGCTCATTTTCATGAAACAATCATAGCATAACGGTTATTCTATGCAAATCAAAAAGGCCTTGCCGACCACCACCCCTCGAGTCCCCTCCTTTATAAGGAGGGGAAATAGGGGAGGTCGGCAAGGCCTGCTGATTACTGCTTCTGATCGTTTTTATGGTCATGCCCACCACAGCACCATGAGGACCAGCCGCCACGGCTCTTTTTCATCATGGAAATGCCGGCTAAAACAACGGCGACCGGCAAAATCACGGACCAGACATTGGCCGAAATAATGCCCAGATTGTTGAACAGCCAAACCAGGCCGACAACAATCACGAGTATTGGTAAAAACATAGGATTTATAAGTTAATTAATAAGCTCTTTAATTATAGCAAACATTGATTTATTTAAATACCCCAGGGTGGTGCACTCGGAAGTTGAATGTATAAGACAAGGGGTTGACATTTTTTAAAATATTTGCTATAATTGGCAGTGAGGGAGAAGAGAAAATTTATTTTCTCTTCGACCGAGCGAACCAATTATATGTAATCATATAATTAAAAAGTTAATTATTAAGTGATTGGCAAATTCATTTTTTCCCGGAAATTCGAAGGAATTTCCCATAAACTGCTTTGCCGTATCCCTAAAGAGAAACCTCACATGGACCAAGGAAATTTCAGCCGCGGACCAATGGTGCAAGGCAATTGGTCCTGTTCCCAATGCGGAACAGAGATCAAAGAACTGCCCTTTGCGCCCGATGGCGACCGCCCTATTTACTGCCGTGATTGCCACAGGCAAAGAAAGCAGGATCGGCCGGCCAGAAGAAGCTTTTAAATAACGTCTTCTTTAAAAAACCCTTCCGCAATTTGCGGAAGGGTTTTGAATTAGGGCAATTCGATAATTGCTCTACACGCAATAAAGCTAGTTTGCTTCTTCGGGTTCTTCCTCATCCTCATCTTCATCAGTATCACCATCTTCTTCATCGCCATCCAGTTCATCAGCGGTGGTTTCTTCTTCATCTTGACCACCAGTTGAATCGTCGTCTTGCATGTCGTTTAACATGTTTTTGCGCTTTCTCTGCCCGGCCAAGGCACACTTTTTAGGGCCTTGGGGGCATTATTAATAATGTAAGAAATGATAGCACCTCGGGATTGTCCTGTCAAGGCCTCTCTATTTTTACCTTGGCTTAGTATTAACCGCCAGTCAAAGAATAGACCCGGGGAATATCCTTAATAAATTCCTGGGCCAGGGTAAAACTGTAAGCGCCAAAATTGGGAATAACCATGACGTCGCCTTCGGCGATTTTACCGGCGTAAGCCGAATAGCTCCAAACATCGTCGGCCATGCACAAACAGCCGTAAACCACGCAGGACTTTTCTTTAGGGCTAAAATGATTAAGATCAATTATGGGCGTGTAATCATAGCGCAGGCCTTCCCAGCCCACAATGTTGACTCCCCCGTCCATGATGATTTTATCAGCCGCCTTAACGTCAGCCACCCGCATCACCAAGTGCATGGCGTTTTGAGCAATCACCCGGCCCGGTTCGGCAAACCAAGCGAGCTTGGGCAAAAAAGCGAAATGTTTTTTAATGGCCTGGCTAATGCCTTGAGCGTATTGCCTCAAAGTGGCCGCCTCGGTCAAATAATAATGATGTAAAAATTTCGGTTTGACAGCAGAATACTCGCTGGCTTTTTGAATCAAATCGGCCGTAGCCGACGCGCCCCAGGGGTTATCGCCCTTGGTTTGATAAGGCAAAAATCCGCCGCCAAGGTCAACAAATTTAATAGCGGCCAGCTGATGGGCGGATAAATTCTTTTTTAAATACGTTGCCAGCTCGGCTAAAACATTTTGATAAGGCCTGGGGCTGGCATTCCAGCTTAAATGAAACTGAATGCCGGCAAAATCAAGGTAGGCCTGTTTTTGAACTGTCGCCATGAACGACTTTAAATCATCAAGCGGTATGCCAAACTTATTCCAGATGCCGTGATAACGGGTAAAAATTCTCACGCCGACTGTGATTTTTTGACGTTTGGCTGAAGTTAATTTGGCCAAGCGCTGAAGTTCTCCAAAACTGTCCAAATGGACAATCACTTGGTCACGATGCCTTAACGCCAATTGCAAATCCGCCGTTGTTTTTCCAGGGCCGGAAAAAACCATTTTTTTCGCCCCTGCTTGCAGGGCCAACTTTAGCTCTCGGCTGCTGGAAACATCCAAACCAAAACCCTGCTTAACCACGGTTTGCAAAACCCAAGGATGAGGATTGGTTTTGACGGCGTAATAATAGCTGGCTTGGGGCAAATGCGGGTCAAAGGCCTGTTTAAAATTTTTGGCGGCGCGGGTTAAGGCCGGCCGGTCAAAAACGTAAAAAGGCGTGGGATGTTTTTTAGCCAGCTTAAGCAAAACACCTTTCTTTTGCCGGTAAAACTTCCTGATCATCGACTCCAAACCGCCGGCAACCAGCCGCTCCCGTTGACCCAGCAGGCTCTTGATTTCCTTTTGCCATTTTAGTAAATGACTTTGACTGACGCTGTGATTGACGATTTTCATGAAATTATTTAAACCATTTGTAGGTATAGTAATCGGCTGTTAACTCTTCGCCTTTTTTGACTTTTCTGACAGTGACAAAATTTTCTCCGCCATCAATGGTCTTAACATTGGATTTATTTGAATGATTCAAGAAAAAGGAAACATTCATGCCGTTAAAACCGCAAGTTGGAATTTCCACTTGCCCATTTGGCTTTACCACAAAAAAATCCTCCACCATGGTGACGATTTCTTTGCCTAGGGGCTTAAAATCGGCGAGGTTAAAATTTGCCCAGCGCTCGTCTTTAACACCCGAAAAAATATTGGTGTTTTTGGGAATGTCTTTAATGGCAAAGACGCCGATGCCCGAGACCTTAGACGACTGCAACCGGCAATAGGTCTTGGCGATTTTTTGATAAATTTGTTTTTTTAAATTCATCCGCATAAATTAATAATTCTGCCACTGATACAGCTTTTCTTGAGCAAAATGCCATTGTTTTTTCCAATCACACCCGGCCAGCAAATCAAACTTGGTCGCTTTGAGGGCGAAAGCGTTGGCTAAATGCTGATAAGCCAATAATTTATTAAGATTATCGACGGTGGGATCGGAACCGCCGATCATCACGATGTAAACCTGGTTCCACAACACCGCAAACTCCGCCCCGACCAACTGGCCCTCCTTAAAAATGCTGACCAGATGCAAACATTTTTTGGCTTCGGCTAAAGACATCAGCTCAACCATGCTCTCCAAAAACCCCGGTTCAGCAAAGAGCGATTCCTCTCCAAAGCGCTGTAAATTGAAACGGGACATAACTTGAGCTAAATCAATAAAACTGCGGTCAAAAGAATCAAACTTGGCTTCAAAGCCCTCCGCGAGCAAATTCTTGAGGTCGTATCTAAGATTTTTGCGGTGCTTTTTGCTAAAACCGGCCAGCCAATCATCCGGGCCTTGATAAGCGGTCAAGTCCAAAAAATATTTATGATCGGGGGACTCCGCAAAATTATAATATTTTTTTTCTTCTTGATCAAGGTAGTATAAGACCGTTTGAACAGGACACTGCTCCAAAAATAAGTTCAGCCGGCTTTTATCTTTAACCCACAGCCGGTTATTTTCGGGAAAATCATCGCCCAGCCAGGTATAAACCTTTTCGTTTTCATTAAACCACAGGGGCAACAGTCCAGCGGCCTCGCCTTGCTCATCATAACCCGCGATAAAATGCAAAGGATGCTTTTTGCCGTCAATAAAACATTGCCTGACTTCCCACAAATCCCACCAATCCGTTTTGTGACTGAATAAATTCCACAACTTGGACGCTTCTTCTAAATCGCTGATGATCTTGAATTTCAGCATATATTAAGACCAGTTCTTAAGCTCGCTGCGATAAATGCCCAAAATTTTGTTTTTAAGCTCAGTCGGCAGATTAACGGCAGGATGAATGCCAAAATATCTTTTTCTGAATGATTTTTCTTTTTTTACGGCCTCGGCCAGATAACGCTTCTTGAATAAATCAATCAGATAGCCCTTGAGCCCTTGGCGATAGCACAGTAAAAAAGACAGCAGTTGTTCTTCTTTAACTTGCGGCGGGCGTTCATAATGCCTTAAAGGTTTGGTGGCGAATAAAGGATAAAGCTCGCTGTATTTTTTGGCAAAAAAATCCCGGTTAAAAGCGATTTGCTTGGGGTCGCCCCCAACGGCCGCACTGTATAAAAAGGCCTTGGCGCACATTGGGCAATGATAGCACCACCGTTCGCTTGAGCCCTTATCCGGTTCGCAAGACATGACGTATTTTAACAAATGGGGATAGCGATGATATAAAACCCTGCACTCCCCTAAATTATATAAGGGTTCAACTAAGCTGATAACCCTAAATTTATTTTGGGAGGCCTTGGCCCAGAGCCGGTTTTCCTTGGCCGTATATTCCGAGGACTGGTCAAAAGACGGATAATATTTATAGCCCGCCTTATTAAAATAAAAATCGTTTAAATTTTGCTCATTGCCAAAAATCAAATAAGCGGCTTGATGATGATAAACAAACGGCAAAAATTCCAAAGCGTAAGCCAGTAAGCTGTTGGTATTGTTAACCTCGCTTAAATGGCAATTGATTTTGGGGTGGTAATAAAGTTCGTCAACGTTATCGCTAAACAAATGAACCTGCTCATGCTGTTCGGCCGAAAACTCCTTGATAATCCGGCTTTTGATTTTCCACTCGTCGCCGGAAGCGCCTGCCATTTCGTTAACGGTCGCGAGCAACAGCTTTAAACCAAGCTCTTTGGCCAAGCCATACGATAACACGCTGTCTTTGCCAAACGATAAAGCCAAAACCGCGCGATTGGGCAAGCTTTTAAATGAAGTCAGGCGGTCCGCTTGTTTTTGGCCGTTAAAAACCAGGTTGCCGGCGGCTTCGGCTAAAGGAAACTTATTTAAAATTTTATTAACGTTGAGTTTGTTGATTTCCCCCAAACAGGGAATGATTTTTTTCAAGCCAAAATCGATAAAATTCTGCCAAGCCGGCCGGCCAAACTGGTAAGTTAATTGCCAATCCAGCAAATTCAAGGCGCGGGTGCGCGAATAAATAAAATTATCAATAACAAACCGCTTAACCGCTTGTGGCAGTTGCTTAAAAATTATTTCGGGAAATTTAACAGCGAAATCTGCTCCTTTAAAAACTTTAACCTTAAAGCCGTTAGCCGATAAACGATAAGAAAATCGCAACTTTTTATTCATGATATTTCACGGTCTTTAAATAACCCCACTTTTTTAATCGCGAACCCTCTATAAACCAGCGGTTGCCCACGTCGTTGCGGTAATACATGTTGGGAATAATTATGTTTTTGACGCGCTGATACATTTGCTTTTGAGCCGCGGCCATGGTTTTGCCCGAACCGGTTACCACCACCACGTTGCCGCAAGTGCCGGTAATAATCCACTGGCCCTTGGCCTTTTTAACGTCTTCCAGCTGAATGCCGTCCAGTTTATTTGGATGCCTAAACATCACCCTGACTCCTTTGGAATAAGCGTTGAAAATTTCTTTATTACGGTAAGGATTGGGCGGCACCAGCACGCGCAGGCCGACCTGAAAGCCCGGTTTGGTTTTAATGGTAAAATCCTCGCCTTTGGCCAGCTTAGACAAAAATTCTCCGGCCGGCATGGTTAGGCCTTCATACTGAATATTAAGAGTGGGAAAGCAAAAACGGGCGGTAAACTCCAGCGGGTAAATGCCGCTGGCGTTAACGATGCAGGCCAAATCAATGCAACCATGATAGCCGACCTGGCGCAACTTGTTTTCCATCTTTTTCAAAGTCCGGTCAAAAACCACGTTGGGCTGGCTCCAAAACATATGCGTGCCGATTTCGCCGGTATTGGGGCCTAAATCGCCCGGAAACAGCTTTTTATGTTCAAAATTAAGGTTAATGGGATAAACGAATTTTTGCCCGTTAAAAAACGCGCTTAAAGCGATTTCCACGCCGTTGACTTTTTTTTGCAAAATTAAACCGGTGATTTTTTTGCCATGCCTGGCCTGATACAATTCCAGCATCTGCCGAACGTCGGAACCGTCGGCCAGCTGGCCCACGTAAACCAGATTTTTGTCATTTTGCATTTTACCGCAAACTTTGACCACGTATTGCCCGGGATGTTTTTTGAGGTAACGCCCGGCTGACAAGCAACCGTTAAATTCCTGATATGGCAAAATGGGCACGCCGAATTTTTTTAATTCGCTCTGGCCAAAAGAGCGGTCTTCTTCCAAACGATCGGTGTAAGCGGTGCCGCCCAAAACCATTTTGCCTTGCTTTCTTAATTTTTCCGCAATGGCGCCGTAGCCAAACACCTCGTCAAAAACCACGATCTCGGCCCAGCCAACATGCTTTCTCCAATTTCTGACTTTGGGCAAAAAGCCGTCCAAACAGTCCTCTTCGCCTTTATGGTCGTTGCAGTATTTGACCAAATGGCCTTCTTGATAAACCCGCCAGGCAAAGTTGCCGATCAAATTATCGGCCGAAACAAATAAAAATTTGATTTTTTTCATTTTTAATTTAAGATGATTAAAAATTTTTAGGTTTTTGCTGATAACGTTTAATGGCCAGCGTAATTATTTCCACCAGCACATCGCCATAATCAATGCCCAAAATTTTGGCTGACTGGGCAATGCTGGCTGCCTGATCCAGCGAGGGATTGGCGTTAAGTTCCAAAACGTAAGGATTATCATTGGCGTCCACCCTTAAATCCACCCGGCCGTAATCTTGGCAATCCAGGATATTGTAAGTGTCCAAAGCAATTTCGGTCAAGAGGGTTTCCAGTTTTTTGGAAATGTTTTTGGGCGGCTGCTGAACGATGATATCATTATAAATCGGATTGGCGCCCCACTTGGCTTCAAAAGTGTAAATATTGCGGTATTCGGGCGGCAAATTTTTAAAAATCGTGCGCGACAACGGCAAAACCTCAAAATCGTCAAAGTCGCTGCCTAAAATGGAAACATCATACTCGTCGCCTTCTATATATTCTTCCACCAGGGCCGGCACGCCCAGCTTGCCAATGACATGCGCCAATTGCGCCCTAAGCTCTTCTTTATTATTAACTACCGATTCGTTGTTAATGCCCAATGAGTGGTCGCTGGTGGAGGGTTTGACAATCAATGGGTAGCGCAAGGATTCGTCAATGTCCTCGTCCACGGCATAGGCGTAATCCCATTTGGCCGTGGGAATGTTATGGTAAGAGAGCATTTTTTTGAATTTAATCTTATCCTGGGCCAAACTTAAAGTCAAAGGCGAAGAGCCGGTGTAAGGAATTTGCAGGCCTTCCAAAATCGCGGCCATATCGGCTTTAGCGGGAGCCGACAAATTGGTTTTATCGGCCAAATTAAAAACCAAATCAACATCGCTGTTTTTAAGATCCAGAATCACTTTAGGAAAATCGGCCGAATCAAAAAAGGTGACCTGATAACCCTTGGCTTTAAGCGCGCTCGCCACCGACTCGCTGACCTTAGCCAAAGACATTGCCCAGGGCTGTTCCTCGTTTTCGTCAACAGCGTTACCTAACACGCCAATGTGCAATTTGCCCTGATTTTCTTTGGAAACGCTTCTTAATTTTTCCAACCGGGCGGCCCGGGTCAGCAAGGTCTTATTTAAAACCGCCGAAGAAAAACGGCTTTTACGGGAAGTTTTGCCTAAACTGGAACCGCTGTCAAATTTGACCACGTCAAAATTAACCTTAGCCACAATTTCCCGTAAATTGTCCTGCGCGTCCAACGGATTGTAGCCCGAAACCACTACCCAGCCCAAAAAATCATATCCATCCGGAGGCACCAAAAAGGCGTCGCCCAGGCCTTTAAAAAAATGGATTTCTTCCAAATTGGGATGCTTTTTTAAATCTTCAGCCACATCCACTTTGGCTACAATGCCCGAATTATCGCTTAAAAAATATTTGCCGGATAAATATTTGCGGGGCTGGGCCGGCCGATGAATTTTGGGAACATAAATTCCCAAAGCGACTTTGGCGGCCTGCTCAATTAAATCTACGCCCCAAGCGCCTTTAACAAAAGAGTGGACTTCATCTCCGCCCATACGCAAGTTGGCTTCAATGGGCACCGGCCCGTTTTTGGTGGACTTGGCCTCAAAATGAATTACCCCGTTAATTACCCCCATTTTTTCCAGGGTTTGCTCCGCCATTTCCATCAGCTCCTGCTGATTTTGCGTTGGCAAACTAGAAGGAATTGATTGGCCGGTTTCCACAAAAAAGGGCTCATTGGTCCGATCGTTGTCGGAAATGGAATAAAATTTGATTTTGCCGTTTTGCAGAACAATATCAATGTCCACTTCGTCGCCGTCAATATATTCTTCCACCAAAATTTCCACGCCCTCGTTTAAAGCCGATTCCACTTCGGCGGAAATATTCTTCTTTAAATAATTATAGGTGTTCAGGAGTTCTTCCTGATTATCCAATTTGATAACGTAGGCGCTGGAAGAGCCATAGGTCGGCTTAATCACCAGCGGAAAAGTAAAATTCTGGCCAATGTAGTTTAAATCCTCGTTGGACTTGACTAAACGATGAGCCGGCGCGCTTAAGCCGTGGTTTTGGCAGAACTCTCTGAATAAATATTTATTACGCGCTTTTTTAGCGACCGAAAATGGGATGCCGATAAAATTGAATTTATCAATGATTTTGGAAGTGAGTAACACATCGTCTTCCCAAAAAGTTAAAGCGCCTTCAATTTTAACGTCGGCAGTAGAAGCGATAAACGCCTTAACGGCCTGCAAGGACTCGTTATGATTCAACGTATCGGCCAAAATCCAATGGTCAACAATTGGCTCGGCCCAATTTTTTTCCTTATTTAAAACCACGATTTTTAAGCCCAGGGCTTTAAGGCGCTGAATGGTGAACTTCTTTTTTAACGAGCCGGTGTTGACCAATAAAATGGTCCGGCCAGCCAAAGAATGACCGTTGCTAGAGCCATTTTGACCTTCTAAACCTTCATTTTTGCTCATATTAATGCGAAAAAGCCAGCTTTAAAACCGGCTTTGTAAAAAATCCTTTATTGATTGAGTGGTTAAATTTAGTTGGGGAACGCAAGCGCCGCCCTCGTCAATCTGCTTCATGCAAGAATTACTTTGAGGCAATTTGTTGGTTCGCCTTAGCTGATAATTTTTTGTTTTTAGTTTTTTAAAACTACTAATATTATATTCCAAATAAAAAAATATTCAAGATGTTGATAAGTTATTACCGCTGTCATTGCGAGGAGCGTAGCGACGAAGCAATCTAATTTGAGATTGCTTCACTCCCCCGAAGAAGCGCTTGCGTGCTTTGTCGTGGGTCGCTCGCAATGACAAGTTGTTACCCTAAAGAAAATTTTTCAAAGTGAATCAATTTTTTAGGCAGACCGAGTTCCAATAAATATTTTCTGACGGCTTTCATCATGGCCACCGGGCCGCATAAATAAACTTCGCGGTTGTTTAAATCGGGCACTAAGCGCCTGATCCTTTCTTTATCAATCTGGCCCTGTTCGCCGGACCAGCCGCTATCATCGCTGACAATATAATGAAGGCCGAATTGATGATTTTGTTTAAGTTGATCCAATTCGTCCTTAAAAATAATGTCGGACGCAGTACGGTTACCGTACAGCAAAACCGGTTCCTGGCCCGCTTGCAGGGCCTGTTCCAGCATGGCTCTAATGGGGGTGATGCCCACGCCGCCGGCAATAAACAACAATTTGTCTTTGGTGGCTTGTTTGAGGGTAAAGACGCCATGCGGCCCATCCAACAAAATTTTATCACCGGCCGACACGTTGTCTTTTAACGTTGAGGTAAAGTCCCCGAGCGGCTTAACGGTCAGCCGCAGGGTTTGTCCGTCATAGGGAGCGGACACCGAAAACGGATGCTGCTGCCACCATAATTTTTTATTTAAAAATCTGACAATCATAAACTGGCCCGGCTGAACTTTGAGTGTTTGCATATCTTGACCCTTGATATAGCAAGAAAGCGCGCCGGCGTTTTCCTGGACGGTTTGGGCAAGATAAAAACGGTGAGTGAAAAAATTATAGAGCGGGGTTAAAAAGCGATACCAAATCAGCTGGCCAAAAGCCAGAGCGTATAAAAGATACCAGTAATAAACGAATAAACGATTATGAAAATCGCCGCCCAATTTTAACTGATGGCCAAAAGCCAGCAAAATGGCGACGTAAGTCAGCAAGTGCAAAAAATACCACTTTTCATATTTTAAATGCCGGCGGATAAAGTTGACTGACAGGGTGACGATGCTGACAAAGATTAAAACCGCGATCACCGCCTGCCAAACATCGGGATAATTCTTAATCAAATCCATAGTTTGGCTGAAAAAACCGAGGTTGTTAAGGCCGCCGTAAGCAATAATCAGCAAAAAAGGATGGGCCAGGATGAACAGTAAAGCAAAAAAACCGTTCAGGTGATGCCAGATAGAAAGCTTATCCAAGCCGAACTGTTTTTCCAGCCATTTAACCCGGCCGATAAAAATCAGTTGCGACAAAACAAAATACACGGCCAGCAAGCCGAAGATTCTGGCCAAAGCGATTAAGGCCAAATTGGTTTGCCCGCTGGTTAATAACTGCCACGAATCAATCTGCCAAAAATAAATGATGATTGGAATGTGGATGGCAATGGCGGCAATGGCTAAAAATTTCTTCATATACATCAATTCTACAGAAATTTTAAATAAAAAACAACGCGGTGTCTCCGTGTTAATCCAATTCTATCCGTGTAATCCGTGTGTAAAAAAAGAAGGGGAACGTTGATGTCCGTTCCCCCACAGGTGAATGAATTCCTGTTGATCGGGATTAGAAGCCGAGTTGATCGGCCAGGGCTTGCGCCAGATGGCAGGCCCAGGTCATTTGGCGGAGTTCCTCAATCGCCTTTTTTGATCTTTCGATCAAGGTGTCGGCATCCTCACCGTCGTGCCACCCGGCCAGCGAACGCAGATAGCAGGCCTTGAGCAAGAGCGCTAAAGCATGCCATTCCGGATCTGCCGGATTTGCTTTTTCCGCCCATTTGATAGCCGACTCCCGGTCCTGATTGGCAGTCATTAAGGCAATCAGGCAGTAATGACTCCCCTCAAAAGCCGAATGCAGATTTTCTGGAACTGTAACTTCTGAAGGAAGATCCAGCGTCCAGGAAATTTGCGAATCGCCGAGTTCGAAGTTGGTAACCAGCAGACGGTAGATCTGCCAGTTGTACCAAGCATTCAATGCCCAGCGTAACCGTTCAAAGGCCTCGTTCGGGTCGGCAACCGGCTTCTGGCAGAATTGCCAGAGATTTTTGACCGCGGTCTCAAACTCTTTAACCGCGAAATCGAGCGGAACCGACTGATTGGCCAGAGCGTCCTTGAGGCCGAACCTGGCCTCTTCGTATCTGGCCCGGACTAATGTCAAATAAGTCGCATCGACTTTTTTGTCGTCTCCGGCCTGCTTAGCCGTCTCGTACGCTGATTCGTCTCCCAGTTCCAGTGCTTTATGCCACTGGTCCAAAGTCAGCAAAGCCGCGTCGAGTGCCTTGTCAAACTCGACTTCCGCTGCATCGGCTGCCAGCCGAAACTGATCCGCCGCTTCGGCGAAACGTCCAAGACCGCCTGCCACTTGCGACATGTGATAGCGGGGCAGTTCCTGCAAACGTGGTTTGCGGAAATGGTCAGCAGGCAAATGTTCAAGTCGCTCGTCAATCTCCGCGAAATACCTTTCGATCTTCTGACCGTCAGGTTGGCTGACCCGGCGTGAGGCGTCAAGGCGCTTGATGTGCAGGGCGATATAGACGGCCAGATTATCCGGCTGATCCAGATCACTGATTTCCTGTTGAACTCGGAGAGCCAGTTCCTCCATTGCCTCGGGATAACCGTTGACCAAATCGATCCTCTGTAGAGCCCATGATCTTTCGTCGCCGAGCATTTTATCGGTCCGGTCACCGAAGTTGAAAGCATCGGTTTTGAGCGATTTGACCAAGACAGATAGTAACCTATCCAGATCTACTTGCATTTCTACCTCATTTTTGTGGATTCTGTTGAATCCGGTGGTTGCGTGAATTGTCAAAGATTTAACACTTTATGATAGCATAATATCAAAATTATGTCAATATTTTGACAAAAACCCAAAAAAGGCCTATATTGAATTGTTTTCGCAAATCAATTCCCTAAGGAGGAACAATGAAAACGAGCGATTACCTTGCTTCGGTCGCAGATACCGAACAAATGAACCCGACTGAAGGAGGGGGAATCAGCCTTGAAAAAAAATGCCGAATAATGTTAAGGGAAGCCATCTCCGTCAGAGACGAACTTATCCGCTTAAAAGAGAAAACGACGGCTGACTTTGAGATCGGCTTCTTAGAGAGGGAGATTGAAAAAATCGAACTCGATCAGCAAACCCTGGAAAGGCGCCTGACCCGAACCGGCTCATCAATGGATGAGACAAGGGTCAAGGCCGCCCTGAATCACATTGAGGCGGTCAGTAAGTCAATGCACATCCTGCTTTATTCCTGACATCCAAACCTCGTTTTCCTCTCCAATCCTCTTGGCTCTCTCAAGAGGATTTTTTTACCCCTTATCACTTTTTAAATTAAAAAGTGATAAGGGGTAAATTGCCAAAATGCCTTCTTTATAATAGAATAAAATAGTTGAATTAATTAACCTAGTTTATGGCTCAAATCTGGTCTTACTCCTTAATCAGCGTTTTGGCGGTCAGTTTGGTTTCATTGGCCGGCATTATCACGCTGTCGCTTTCCTTGGATCGCCTGAAAAAAATTCTGATTTTTTTGGTCAGCTTTTCGGCCGGCGCCATGCTGGGCGACGTCTTTTTTCATATTTTACCGGAAATTTCCCAAGCCCAAGGTTTTAGCGGATTGACGCCCTTTTTGTTTATCGGCGGCATCATTCTGTTCTTCATTTTGGAAAAATACATTCATTGGACTCATTGCCATGAACCGCTATCCGAAAAACACCCCCATCATCTAGCCGCCATGAATCTGTTGGGCGACGGTTTGCACAACTTTATCGACGGCCTGATGATCGCCGCCAGCTATATTATTTCTTTGCCCCTGGGCATCGCCACCAGCGCGGCCATTGTGCTTCATGAAATACCCCAGGAAATGGGCGACTTTGGCGTCTTGTTGCATTCCGGCTTTACCAAAAGCAAAGCGATTGTTTTTAACCTGATTTCCGCGGCCATGGCCATTATCGGCACCGTGGTCGGCCTGCTGTTGGCCGAAAGGTCCGAGGCCTTTGCGACCGCGATTTTACCGGTAACCGCGGCCGGCTTTATTTACATCGCCACCGCCGATTTAATTCCGGAACTGCACAAAGAAACCAAGATGAGCAAATCATTGATCCAGCTGATTAGCTTGCTGCTTGGTGTTGTGGCGATGTATTTACTGACATTCATGGAATAAATAGATTTTTTAAGTATAACAAAAGATTACACGGAGATAATCCGTGTAATCTTTTTAAAATCCGTGTAATCGGTGCTTTCTTATCTGTCGTTGTAGCTTCTTCTGTTGCCGCCGCCAAAGCCGCCTCTGTCGCCGCCGCGGTTAAAACCGCCGCTGCGAGGAGGTCTGGCTTCCATGGGCCTGGCTTCGTTGACGTTCAACCTTCTGCCTTCAAAATCTTTGCCGTTGAACATGTCAATCGCGGCCTGGGCTTCATCATCGGTGGCCATTTCCACAAAACCGAAACCTTTGGATCGGCCGGTCATTTTATCGCTGATGACCTGGGCGGATTCCACGTTGCCGGCTTGAGAAAAATAGCTCCTCAATGAATCTTCGGTAGAGTCGTAAGACAAGCCACCGACGTATAATTTCTTAGCCATTTGTAATTTCCTTTCACAAATAATTGAGATGTATAACCATCTCACACTTGCAAGTCGACTTTTAACTTTTCTACCCTACACTATCCCCGCCACAAGCGGGCAAGATGGCTTCGTAGCCAGCTAACTTATCTAAACAGCGTTTAAGATGTTTAGATTCCTTATTCAGCTTAACACCATTTATTTGTGTTAGGAAACGAAAAAGATATGCTTGCAAAAGACACTATACAGGTTAATGGATATTAAGTCAATGGCCCAAATAATCGAGGGTTGACATAATAATACTTCTATGTTATACTCGCAAAGTAAGTGATATATTTTTCAAAAATTAGTCGACTTTTAAAAATCATAAAATTTACATTTAACTAAGTAACATTCTATCTCAATGAATGGAACAATCAACAAATTGACCGAAAAGGGCTTTGGTTTTATTACCGCCGAAGGTCAAGAAAAAGGTATTTTCTTCCACAGCAATTCTTTGGTTGGAGTTCAGTTTAATGAACTTCACGAAGGCGACTCCGTCACCTTTGACACCCAAGAATCTCCTAAGGGATTAAACGCCGTCAACGTTAAACGCGCTTAATAGAGCCGTTAACAAAAAAACCGTCCTGGCTTTACGCTGGGGCGGTTTTTTGATGGTTTAAAATCTTCAATTAAAATCCGCCAGCAAAGGCGCGTGATCGGAAACTAGATTTTTTAACACCTTAAAATTTTTGACTTTAATATCAGGCGAAACAATAATATAATCGGCAAACAAGGGGTGCTTCTTGTAACTACTGTATAAACGGGTACGGGTAGATTTGATTTTAAATTTCTTAATAAGATTGACCAGGCCTTTATCTAAGATGGCCATACTTTTAGTATGGGGCAACAAATTAAAGTCACCGCAAATAATTTTTGGGCAGGAAAACTTATCCAATAATTTTCTGACTTTTTGCGATTGCTTGATTCTATCGGGCGTATCGGTTTTAGGGCCGCCGTTCCACAAACCGTGCATGTTGGCGATTAAATATTTTTTACCCCGCTGTTCCAGCAAAACATAACATAAATTCCTGGGCATGTTGCCGATGCCGCTGAATTTAAAGCGCCGGTTTTTATGAACAAATATTTCACCCCGCTGTTTAACTTTAAAATCGCGCCTGATAAACATGGCTAAACCGAATGACAAGTTGGCATCCTGCTCGCCTACCATATTAATGCCTTTAATTGCGGGATAAAAATAACCGTGATGTTTAGGCAGGGCCCGTTGCAGTTCCTGAAAAACATTTACCCTGGCCTGGCCGCTAATTTTCTTTTTACCGGTCGTCTTAAAAACTTCTTGAAAACAAAAAACGTTTACGGTGTTACCTTGACTTTTGATGAATTTGATCAGTGGCTGGTAAACAATCCCGCCCCAGATGTTTAAAGTCAATAATTTCATTTATTTGCTGATTACTTTATAATCTTCCTTTTTACCTCCGACGCGGACGTAATATTCGCAACCGTCCACGTAAATTGCCTTGCATTTGCATTCAATAAATTTTTTGTGGGTATTCCAAAAAATCTCATCCCCGCAATGAGCGCATTTATAATAAATATCTTTTTTGGGCCTAGTAGTAATTTTTACACTCATTCTTGATAATGTTTGCTTATAAGCCGATTATTTTACGTCCTCTCGGTCTAAAATCTTAAAACCGTCCATAACGGCATTACAGATAAAATCTTCCAACTGGCTGTGATCGCCTTTAGTTTGGGCCTTATAAAGATAAGTATAATAAAGCTGTTTTTGTCCCTGGCGAATAATCGCTGGGGCTAAATTAACCCTTAATAGCATGGCATTTAGTAGCAAACGACCAACGCGGCCGTTGCCGTCAGAAAATGGATGGATTTGTTCAAACTTACTATGCGCTATAGCGGACAAAGCAATGATATCCTTGGCAGATTGAGCTGCCTTAGACATTATCTCCGGCATCAATTTAGGAACGCTTAGATAATTTGCGGTTGGTAAATTAACACCGGTAATTCTAACGGCGTGATTGCGGTAAAACCCGGCATCGGGGCTAATGCCATTCATAAGGATGCTGTGAAGTTTTAGCGCCAAACTTTCATCAATCTTTTCTTTTTTAGCGAGATGTTGAAATAAATAATTTAAAGCCGTCTGATGATTTTTCGCTTCCAAATGTTCAGTCAAACTTTTATCGGGCAGGGTGGCATTATCAAAAAGAATGGCCGCCGTGTCTGGTTCGGTTAAAGAGCTCCCCTCAATGCGGTTGCTGTGATAGGTGAGCTTTAAAATTAATTGATCGCGGATATCCGGATTATCTAAAATTTCAGTAATCACGCTTTTATGCTCTAACGATTTTTGCGCTAAGGCTTTCTTTTTAAGATTAAGCTGGTCTGTTGAAATAATCTTTTGTCCGGTCACTTCCAAAAAAAGTTCGTCAATGGCAATCTGCATTTTAGGTCTTGGCACTGCTTTGCCATTCCACCAGCTATTAAAAGCAACAAAAGAAACGCCAAATCTCTCTGCTAGTTTGGTTTGGGTTAAACCTAACGTTTTTTGGATAATCTCTAGTTTTTGGCGCGTAGTCATAGACTTTTTGATTATAGGGTCATTCTAACAAACTTTATAAAGTTAGTCAAATATAGAGAAACTTTATAAAGTTTACTTAAAGTAAAACAAAAAAACCTTCTTTTTATCCGCCAGAGGCGGACAGGCAGGAGATTTTTTTGTGGGGTGGCTTATCGATATTGTTGGTAAACTTTAGCCACCCTGCTTATTTTGCTTTAAAATAAGAGAAAATTAGGGTTTAGTCAATTTTAACTATACTTTCTCTGAATCGTTGCATTTCATCTTTTGAAAAAATTATTTTTCCATTTAATTTAACCCAATCACTGGCAATCACTATTTTATTTACTAATGCTTTATTATCTTTAGCGAGATCATAAACTTGATTAAACAAAAGCTCAAAATTAACTATTTCAAGCAATCTACTAACATCCTCCGTGTAAGCTTTTAATACCGCTAAAGCTGAACGCGTAATTTCTAATTCCACATCCTTACCATCTATGGTAAAAATTAAACTAAAACCATCCTGGTCATTCTTGGTAATGTTTTTTTTGAATTTTACAATCATATTTTTATTAGGTTAATTAAAATCTATAAACTGAATCATCTTAGCCTTTTGGTATTTTTTATCCAATATTCTTTCATTATATTCTCCCTCCGGCTCTTTTTTTATTGGTGGCCAATTAGCTTCAGAAATTTTTATAGAGCCGTCAGGCAAAACATCCTCAACAAAAGAAACGTGGCCATATGGGGCATTAAAGTTTGGGTTAGTAAATGACGCTGCTGTAAACTTTTTAGGCTCATCTAAAACTTTGTATACATTTGCCTTTCGGAATATTTCAGCCCACCTACCACCATTTCTACCGCTAGTTACCGGCCAATTTATAATTATTCCCGTTTTTATTTTTATTTGATATTGTACATATTCGGTACATTGTAAACAATAACCATTCTTACCACCAGTAAGGGCATCGTTAATAATTTGTCTCAATTTAATTGTGTTTGGATTGTCTGAAAGATTTGGCTTACCCTTATCAAAATTTATGACTGAATCAACGGGGGTAATATTTGATTTGAGAACTTCTATTTTTTCTGACACAAATTGAGCGCTAACCCAACCAACTTTACCAAGACAATTAATTTTATACCATTTATCCTTCTGCTCTATTACTTCAACCTCCTGATTGTTACTTAAAACACAAATTTTATTTTTTTCAGTACTTGCATCTGGTGAAGTTCGTAATTTCAAACCAATCCCTGAATTAACACAAAGTTTTTTAAAATTAGCTGACATATTTTTGTTATTAATTTTAATAAAATTTTTGTTCAAGATAAGTTTGATAAGATTTTAAATTTCTCGAAATTAAGTCCTTTGGCGTGCTTGTTTTAACCATATTACGTACCAAGTGATTATTCATATAATCAAGTCTTATATAATTAGCTGCATAAACAGTGGGATATTTTATGGCAACATGGATGTTTGCTGAGAAACTTCTTAAGCACTCTAATAATTTCATTGAAGCACCCTCTACTAATAAATGAAGTTTACCGTCAGTTTCCTCAGTTAATCTCTTAAATCCTTTTATGACTAAAGGAAAGTCAACCTTTTTAAAAAGTCGGCAGTTGATTGTAACTAATCGAACTAACGGATTAATATCCAACCAGTTAAGCCAACGATCTAAATGACAATCATTAAGCCAATAAATATGAGGTATTCCAATTTTACCCGCCCTTTGAGTCCAGTTAAATGTTTTTAAAGACCTTTTCATATTAATTGAATGGCCAATTGGACATTCGTTTAAAAACAACGAGTAATTAATCGCTGTTACTGCGGTAAATCCAACCTTCCTTAAAATTTCAAAGTAGTTAAGCTCTTTAATTTCTCCCCAAAGGCGCTCTATAACCACATCCTGACCTGTTGAAAACAAAATTACTTTTTTATTTTCAAAGATAGGCAATCTAAGTAATTCGCTTCTGATCTTTGGTTTACTTACAACCAAACTTCCATTAATTCTTCTTACCGATACGCCTAAAAAATCCGCTAAGGATACACCTACAATTTCATAAGGCATTAATTCTGAAGGTAATTTAAAAAGTCGATTGCAAATTACCGGGATAAAATTTGGTAGTTCCTCAGGAGTTACTACCTTAACAGCATTTACTTCATTAAGATCCAATCCGTCTATTTCATTAATACATTCCCTTAAATCCGGGTGTCGACAATCAATTACTTTATTACCCGTCCCACTACAATGAGAGGTAACATTTTCACCATCTTCAATGCAAATATAAGGTAATAAGTCTGCGTGATCCCCGCATTTACATTTGTTGTTTCGCAAAGCTAGGCTAAGTTGCTCTCCTGACCTCGGCATAAACCCTTCCCTTCAACGATCTTATGATGCCTCGGTAATTAAATCCGTTCTTTAAACAATTTAACAATTGAATTCCTTTCACTCCTTTAATCTCGTGGATTACAATTATTCCACTAATTAATTTTACACCATCAGAAGATATTTTTAATTCGACTTTTAACCCCGTCTTTGATTCCCAAGTCTTGGCTAGAGGAATTGCAAGTGATGTTGGACATTTTTGTTCTTGAACGGACTTGCCTTGAACCCCTCCCCCTCCGCCTGAGGAATTTTTTTTAATTGCTCCTGTAGATATAATATCAGCAGGCCGTCTAGTAGTTCCAGATCCCATAAATTTGCTTGTTAATGATTAATGTTTTATAATAAAGACACAAAAAGAGTGTGGATAATTATCCACTTCTACCTGATAAAAGTTAGTTTTTCCTTCCCGGGACGACTAACTTTTATTTTTAGCTTAATTATTTAATGTTCAATTTGATAATCATAAACTATCTCTTCTGTTTGCGGTACCGCTTTTACTACATCGATAACCTTGCCTAAAATATTATAATTATCTTTTAATAAAATTGGTTCAAACCTCTCCTCACTTGAATCAGGGTATAAAGCCACGGCTCTATCGGTAAATTGTACTCGCTTAATTACGGCCATGTCTCCGATTATAGCAACTACTCGATCACCATTTTGGATATCATTTTCTGACTTTTCAAAGATTACATAAGAACCATTTGGTATTCCGGCATCAACCATAGAATTCCCAATCGCCTTTACAGAAAAAATTTCTTTACCTGACTCAAATAGATCTTTGTCAACACTTATAAATTCATTGTAGGTTTTATCAGCAAAAATATTTTGACTATCACAACCTGTTACACCTAAAACGGGAATTTTTATTAAGCTGTCCTGAACAGTATTGCTATCTAAAATTTTAATATTCCGTCTTTGACCTCTTTCTCTAGCAATAAACCCCTTCTTTTCAAGAGCGTCTAAATGCTGACCAATAGTTCTAGAAGAAGATACTCCCAACAATTGCCTTAACTCTTCAATTGTGGGTGATTGGCTATTCGTTTTTAAATACTGTTTTATTAAATCCAGGACTTTGCTCTGTTTTTTTGTTACAATAGTTGATTTTTTCATAATAACCAATTCATTACTGATGATAGCACTCTATTGGGTGTTTGTCAAGAAAAAAAATAACACCTAGATACACCTAAAATAAAAAATGGCTAATATTAGAGAAAAATATAATTATTATTGTATTTTTAACTTGGAAATAAAATAAAATTAAAAGTTTACCAGCTATACCTATTTGGGGTAGGGCTGAAAACCAAATCTCTGAAAACTCCGTTTCTTGCCTAAGGTAAAACAAAAACACCTTCATTTTACAGAAGATGTTTTTATGGGGTAGCCAGAGGGAGTTGAACCCTCGCTAGCGGGACCACAACCCGCTGTTCTACCGTTAAACTATGGCCACCGCGTCAAAATTTGCTTTCAACCTCCGTTGCCTCGCTTATGTTCGGCAACTCCGGCTTAAATCAAATTTTTCCTTTTCAAAATTTTGCCTTTGGCAAAATTTTGAGAGGGGCACGTTTGCGGAAGGCGAAGTGTTCGGATTCATCCGAACACGGAGCCGGAAGCAAACGATGACCCGTGGTGCCCCGGCCAAGAATCGAACTTGGATCTAGAGATTAGAAGTCTCCTATTCTATCCGTTGAACTACCGGGGCACGTCAGACATTGCTTTCAGCCTCCATCCCCTCCCCCTCGGCTTCGCTCGGGGTCGGTGACTCCGGCTTCAATCAATGTCTTCCTCTTCATCTCGTCCTCGCATTCCGCTCGGACTCGATGAGGCTCGGCCTAAAGGCCTCGCCGGTTATTAAAAATAACTTACCCAAAATACCAGATTTATTGGTACAAGTCAAGATTCTTGACAATACGGATAATACCTGCTAAAATTTGGTATTTGATAGTTCTTTAAAATATTCTACAAAATAAGGCTTTTAAGCTTGTTGAGCAGTATTTTGGCCTGAAACTTTAAGGCCAGACGGCTACTCAACAGGTTCGAGCACGCGCCGGCCGAGGCATTTCGGCAAATTTGCCAAACAAGGCCTTTTGGAAACATCAGGAAGTCAACAGACACCCTATTGGCAAGAAATGGAGATGTAAATGGTACCGACAATTACAGCCAGGATTCCGGTGAATCCAGGCGAAGAAGCTGCAGCGTTGATGGCTATATTGGATAAGTCCGGCTATCAACCGCGTCTTTCCCTAAGCGGGAATAAACTGCATGTTCCTCTCCTGCCGATGAGCAGGCCTGGCGCTTTCAGAATTCCCGAGCAAGCAGAAGGCGTGCCTCTATTTTTAGAGGCCTGGGAATTAGGGGGGCGAAAGGGCGACTCTGGCCACGGTGTGGTTGTCTGCGACAACCAAGGCAGGCCGCTCAAACCCTTCCACGTCACTACCAAAAGCGGGCCTGATGGTGCCCATCACGCGAAGTTCGCCGCCGAAGGTTCCATTGTGATAGTCCAAGCGCGTTTCTCAAACGCGAAACTGGACATCACCGGTTTCGATGTCACAGCGGACTACCCAATCGCTTGGTTAGACCGCTTTTCCATCAAAGACCAAAACAACGCCAGGGACATTGTTCAATGGCGTTGCGCAGGGTGTCCCAAAACGTTCAGGGAGCAACGGCCCCAGGAACACAGGACGCCCAAAGGAGCGGCGTGCGAGGGCGAGATCTACTACATTCTCCAACTGCCGATGGTCATCTCGCAGTTTGAAGATGCGATCCAGGCCGCCATCGCCAAGGCCTCGTGCCCCAACTGCCGGCATATCCACTACCACATCCCCGGCCAAAAAGCAGTCGGATAATCCGACGGTAGAATATTAACCCTTAGGAAACTCAAGGGGGACTGACTTAAAACACCGGTCCCCTCTTTTTTTTATTTAATTACAAACTATTTCCTAGTTTTCCCATGAAAGGCCTTATGAACTTCCCTTAACTGCTGATTGGTAATATGAGTATAAATTTGGGTGGTGGTGATGGAGGCATGGCCGAGCATGGCCTGGACCGAGCGGATGTCCGCGCCGTTCATCAGCAGATCGGTAGCATAGGAATGACGCAAAGTATGAGGCGAAACGTGCTTGGTAATGCCCGCGGCTGTGGCGTATTTTTCCACCAAGCGCTGAATGGAACGGGGCGTTAACGGATGGGTCAATTTGCTATCGGCTTTACTGCGGACTTTAGCGGCCCGATCATGACCTACAAACATCCAGGGCTCGGCATCGTGCCGGGCTTGCAAATACTGTTTGACCGAATGCTTGGCTTGATTGGAAATAAACACCACCCTGGGCTTGTCGCCCTTGCCGCGCACGGTAAACTCATCACGCTTTAAATTGACCGAATCGATTTTTAAATTGGCCAGCTCGCTCACGCGCAAACCCGTGGAAAAAAGCATTTCCAAAATGGCCTTATCGCGCAGTTTAATGATTTGCGGAGCGCGGCCTTTTTCGGGCATGGCCAAAATGCGTTCCAAATCGGCGCCGTCCAAAAAATCCACGGTCCGTTCCCCGATTTTGGCCAGTTCCAGTTTTTCGGCGGCCAAGGTCTTAATGTCCCGCTTGGCCATAAACTTTAAAAATGACCGGATGGCGATAATGTGATAATTTTGCGTGGATTTTTTTAAGGGCTTGCCTTTAACCACTAAACGATTGAGATATAATCTAAACTGTCTGACTTTTTCCAAATCAATCTCTTCCGGACTTTCCACTTTGGCAAATTCCAAAAATCTTTTCAAATAAAAATCATAATTCCGCACGGTTAATTGCGAACGGTTTTTTTCAATTTCCAGATATTCCAGAAATTGAGTTAGCAGTGATTGGATCTTTGACGCCATATTGATATTATATCATAGCGTCGTAAAATACAAAACAAGGCAAAACCGCTCTAATATCCTAAACATTGACATACCGCCCTCTTTCTGCTATGCTTGGCATATTATTAACCTCCTAGCAACTAATTACTGGTTGCTAGCGCCTAAGTTTCGCTACCTCGGTTTTAGGGAACGTCTAACTCCCTGGACTTGGACAGCGATATCTAAGAAAGGAAAACCTATGTTAGACAAAAAAAAGAAACAGCGGATTATTGAGAAATACAAAACTCATGCCTCCGATACCGGTTCGCCGGAAATCCAGATCGCCATTTTAACCGAAGAAATCCGGGAACTGACCGAGCATCTTAAGATGCACAAAAAGGACTATTCCTCCAGGCGCGGTTTGATCAGAAAGGTTTCCTTAAGAAGGAAGCTCCTGCGCTATCTGGAAAAGGAAAACGAAAAGTCCTTTGACGAAGTCGTTAAAAAACTCAAGATTAAAATCACCAAAAGAAAAAACCTTGACGAAATTCTTCAGGAAGACAAGCCACTAGAAGAAGTTGAAGAAGAGGTTGAGGTTTCCGCCAAAGGCGGATCCGCCTCTGGCGGAAAAGAAGAATAATTCCGTAAAGGCAATTCACGAATTGCCTCAAAAATATGAAACATCTTGAACAGCGCGTGGGCGTGCTGGTGGACGTCCAAAACATGTACCACTCGGCCAAAAACCTATACAACTCGCGCGTTAATTTTAAAGAAATGTTAAAAGAAGCCGTGGCCGGCCGCAAGCTGGTTCAGGCCTATGCTTACGTGATTACTTCGCCCAATAAAGAAGAATCGCCGTTTTTTGAGGCCCTGGAAAAATCCGGTTTTACCATTAAAACCAAGGACTTGCAGATTTTTGCCGGCGGCGCCAAAAAAGCCGACTGGGACGTGGGTTTGGCCATGGACGCCATTAAAATGTCGTCCAAAATCGACGTGGTAATTTTGGTTTCCGGCGATGGCGACTACGTTCCCATGGTTGAGTATTTGCAGAATAACGGTTTACAAGTTGAAGTAATTGCTTTTGCCGAATCCTGTTCGCATAACTTGATTGAAGCCGCCGACGATTTTGTGGATCTGTCCAAGGATAAAAAAAGGTATTTGATGAAAATAAGATAATTAACCTCATTGCGAGCGAGGGCAAGAAAATTTTTTTGTCCGAGGGCCTGTTTGAGCCACGTTAACCATTCGCTTTAGTACAGATATTGCTGTACGCACCGTTAAGCGGTAATCCATGATTGGTTGGCGAGTTGACGAGGACAAAAAAATTTTACTTGGCCGAGCGAAGCAATGACAATAATTAATGGCTGACATTCAGACACATAGACTACTCTAACCAGCAGTCTGCAGTCTGATTGCCAGCTACAAGAAAGGGTAAACTATGCAAGAAGTTCATAATTTTGAATTGGAGTACGCTGGCAAGCAACTCAAAGTTCAAACCGGCAAACTGGCCGGACAAGCGCACGGCTCCTGCACCGTTCAGTACGGCGAGACCGTGGTTTTGGCTACCGCCGTTACCGGAGAAGCGCCCCGGGAAGGCATTGATTACTTCCCCTTAATGGTGGATTACGAGGAAAAGCTTTATGCCGCCGGCAAAATCAAGGGCTCGCGCTGGATTAAGCGCGAAGGCCGGGCTACTGATGAAGCGGTTTTAACCGCCAGAGTGATTGACCGCTCTATTAGGCCGTTGTTTAAAGAAAGCGAACGCAAAGACGTCCAGGTAATGATCACGGTTTTGGCCGTGGACGGCGAAAACGATCCGGACGTGCCGGCCTTAATTGCCGCCTCCATTGCCTTGGAAATCTCCCCGATCCCCTGGGGCGGACCGGTGGCGGCCGTTAGAGTCGGGCAAATTAACGGCGAGTGGGTTTTAAACGCTTCGCACGAAGCCCGGACCAAATCCGCTTTTGATTTGTATTTGGCCGGCACCGACACCGAAGCGGTGATGATTGAATTGGACGGTAAACAAATCAAGGAAGAAACCGTGGCCGACGCCCTTGACTTTGCTCACAAGCATCTTAAAAAAGTCATCGGCTTGATTAAAGAAATCAAGGCCAAGGTCGGCAAGGCCAAATTTGTGGAAGAGCTGACAAATGAGCAAAAAGAAGAAGTGGAGCTGATCCGCGGCAAAGTGGAGGCCTGCCTGTCGGATAAAATTGAACAGGTTTTTTCCGCCGACAAAGACGCCACCAAACAAAACATTTCCGCGCTTAAAAAGGGGCTGGGCGAATCGTTAAAAAACGACAACGAGGTTTCTAAAGACGGCCGGGCTAAGGGCTTGGCTATGCTGGATGAATACCTGGCTGAAGCCGCCAGAAAAATGGTTTTGGAAAAAGACATCAGAGTTGACGGCCGCGCTATAAACGAAATCAGGCCTCTCTCGGCCGAAGTCGCCTTACTGCCCCGCGTGCACGGCTCCGGCTTGTTCCAAAGAGGCGAAACCCAGGTTTTGTCGGTGGTGACTTTGGGCGGGCCCGGAGCGGAACAATATTTGGACGGTATGGAAGAAGAAGGCAAAAAACGCTACATGCACCACTACAACTTCCCCGGCTTTTCCGTGGGCGAAGTTAGGCCCTCGCGAGGCCCCGGACGCCGCGAAATCGGCCACGGCGCTTTGGCTGAAAAGGCCTTGATAGCCGTACTGCCACCTAAAGAAGAATTCCCTTACACTATCAGGGTGGTTTCCGAGGTTTTGGGTTCCAACGGCTCTTCTTCGCAGGCCTCTATTTGCGGTTCTACCCTGTCTTTAATGGACGCTGGCGTGCCTATTTTGGCCCCTGTAGCCGGTATTGCCATGGGTTTGGTCACCGACGCCAAAGATAGATCCAAATACAAAATTCTCACCGATATTCAGGGTATTGAAGATCACGCTTTTGACATGGACTTTAAAATCGCGGGCACGGCCACTGGCCTGACCGCCATTCAATTGGATATTAAACTGGGCGGCATTAGTTTGGCTGTTTGCCGGGAAACTTTAATTAAGGCCAAAGAAGCTCGTTTGCAGATTTTAGAAGTCATGGCTAAGGCCATTGCCCAACCCAGAGCCGACTTGTCGCCTCACGCGCCCAGAATCGTTATTCTGCACATCAACCCCGACATGATTAGGGATGTAATTGGACCGGGCGGCAAAATCATCAACAAAATTATTGAAGAGTGCGACGTGGAAATTGATATTGAACAGGACGGCACCGTGTTCATCACTTCCGTTAACCAGGAGGGCTCGGCCAAGGCGGTTAAGTGGGTGGAGGACTTGACCCGCGAAGTCAAGGTGGGTGAAGAATACGAAGGCACCGTGACCCAGATCATCAAAGGCCAGATGAACGGCGATGAAATCGGGGCAATTGTGGAATTTTTGCCGGGCAAAGACGGTATGGTCCACATTTCCAACGTCTCTTGGGAAAGAATTGACAAAGTTTCCGACGTCTTGCATGTCGGCGACACCGTCAAAGTCAAAGTAATGGAAATTGACAAGGAAAGAGGCCGCATCGGCTTATCGCGCAAAGAACTTTTGCCTAAGCCGGCTGGCTACCTTGATCGCCCGCCTTTTAGGCCTAGCGGCGGCAGTGGCCGCGGCCCGGCCGGCGCCGGCCCCAGAGGTCCGAGAAAGCCATTTGGTCCAAGGCGTTAAAATTAATCAAAAAAAGGCCTTGCCGACCTCCTCTATTTCCCCTCCTTAAAAAGGAGGGGATTAAGGGGTGGTAGTCAGCAAGGCCTTTTAACTATTGACTAAATATGATATAATTAAATTGAATATTTTCAGCACCTTATTGAGTTTACTCATAAAATAAAGGTCGATTTAAACCCTAAATGAACATAATAACATAATAAAATATTATGAAGCAAAAAATCTTAAAATATAAAATAGAATCATTTTTTATTTTAGCGGCTATTGTTATTAGCATCGCCGGCATAACTACTTACAGCTTAGCTATTAATGTCAGCCGCAACTATGCGGTAAGTATTAGAGAGAATGGAAACATAAGAGAATTTTACGTATGGCCGACCTCTACCAACGTTGTCTTAATAAACTTTAGTTTAACCGCACAGAGATTACGCGGGGCAGCAACAAACACTCCTGAAATAGCAACAAACACTCCTGTTATTTTAAATTCCTTTAGTTTGACCAATACCGGCACTTCCGCCCAAAATCCATACTCCCCGTTAGTCAGATATTATCTTTATGAAGGCAACAATAGGATAGCCGTAAGCGCCGCCAGACAAGGCCGAGCCAAGTTCCTTTTTAGGAATTTAAACCTTAGCTTTCCTTCTTATAGAACGAGATATTTTACTGTTAAAGGTGACCTTAACCGAGCTAGAGGCAACAACGGCCTGCAAAACGGCCAAACAATTTCTCTTGGCATAAACAATACATCGGATATTAACGCTATAGGACCAGACCGCATACGAGCTAATATCTTGCCTCCGGGCCGAATACCAGCCGCCCTCAATATCCGCGGCAACACGCTTATTGTTATCCGCAGATAAAATCATAAAGATTAAACAATAAAAAAACAGCCCCGGTAACTTAAGGGCTGTTTTTTAATAACTTATGTTAGTTTAAAGTTCTTTGAACGTCTAGGTTTTTTATTTTCCAACCGTTAAACCAATCGGGCGAACTTTCCGGACGGCCGGTAGCCGTATCCACATGCGTCATATTACCGTTGGTACCGGTGTTATCGGACCAGATAAAATATGCGCCCGAGTCATTGCGCCGAGCACCATCATCTCTACCCTCCGTGCTTAAACCATATTTGCTGGCCCGGCAGTTGGTCTGGTAGAAATCACAGCTGGCCGTTAAAAATTTCCTGTCGGTCATTTGGGTATCGCCATCATACATATAAGTGCTGATAGAATCATTACTTTGGGCTCCGGTGTCAACATTACCGGCCGTGGCTCTTAAAATAAAGTATTTACTTTCACCAGACCTAATTAAACGGTCATCGTTAAAAACAACGATAATATCATGGGTATTAGTGGCACCCTGGCCCTGGCGTCCGGCATAGGCGGCGTTGTTCTGATACAAGTAAGCCCTGGCATCGCTTATATGGGTGGCGTGTAGTAAATTACCGGTTTGGGTGGTAGTGGTGCTCCCTCTCGCATTGCTCCAGGCGTCAAAAATCCGATAACTATCGGCTCCTTGATCGGCTTGAGTTAAGGCGCTGGCATCGTTATAGCTTGGGCCTTCCAAAATCTCAAAATTCTGGAGATACAGGGTAGCGGTATTTATGACACTATCAGTCATTTGCAGTTTAAATGACAGTTTCTTTAAGCTAAGATCCGTGCCCTCGGCGGCAGTTACCTTAAAGCGATATAATTGGGCAGAGCCGTTTTGCAAATTACCGGCTTGCGCGTCGGCTTCAATCGTGGGCACGTTGCCGTGAACTACCATATCATAGCCGGAAATATCTTGATTACCAACATTTTGAATTACTGCCTGATTAACGCCGACGGCTCTGGCCGAAAAACCTTGAGCGGCTCTAAACGTTAATTTTATAATATCACCCGTATAGGCGGCATAAGTTTGATTAATGGCCGCTAAGTTGGCAAAAACACTAACTGCCCTGCTAGCATTAACTGGAATATAGGCCGGATTATTGGTAATGTTAAAATCAGCATTGCCTCCGATTAAATTTTGAGTGCTGCTAATTGTTTGGCCGGCTTCATTTTGATAACTAATAGTAACGCTGTTTATAGAGCGATTGAAGGCGGCGTCATTTGTTTGAGAAATCCTCAACCTATTGATATTAAAGGGGGTAGTGCTAGCGGTAAACCTTAAATTAAGCATAGGCGCTAAAGCCGTGCCGGCAACCACATTAGTGGAAGCAGGATTGCTTTCCGCTCTCACGCCCAACTGTCCATTACCGGCAATCCTTATTTCATTAGCTCGAATCGGAAAATTTCCGCCAAAAATAGTAGCTAAACCCGCGCCATTGGGATTGGCATTATGACCTCTTAAATCGGCAATAGCATTAACGCCCATAATAATGGTCTGGCCAACAGTGGCATTTCTGGAAATATTGCCTTTAACGATAAAAACATGATTGGTGCCGCGATCAATGGTAAAGTTAATATTCCTAAAAGTATAAACCCGGCCGGCCAGCGTGCCTCTGACCAATAAACGATCGCCGTCATATAAGCCCACGCTGGACAGCGTACGATTATTATTAGCCGTGCCGTAATTGGTTATTTTAACGCTATCCAAAAACATGTCATTACCGCTTCTTTCTTCATTGTTAAAAACTAAACGAATTAGTTCCACATTAGCGGCACCGCGCGCCACGGTAACTACGGCATTATTGCCGGCATAACTAACAGTGCAATAAGAACGGGGCAAAACCAATCTAAACACATTGCCAACCACCGGCCAATTGCCTGAAACCGTTGAGTTGCGCCTATCCCTAGCGCCACGGGCAATAATTCCGCCCCTAGCGGTAATGCCAAGTTGATTGTTGTAATCATTCGTTAAAGTCCCGTCTAGATAACCCCAAACCTGAACAACTTTAGTTTCGCCGACCTGAATAACATAATTTAAATTCCTAAAAACCAAAGATTTTGGTCCGCTCTTAATATTGGTTTCGCGAATGGCTTGATGATTCTCATTATCGGATAAAAACATGCGGGAGAAAATTATTTTAGTGCCGGTGGCGGTGCTAATATATAAAGTGTTGACATTAAGCGGTTCAGTGCTGCTGGCTGAATTAGTCAAATTTAAAGTGACTAACCAAACAGGAGCATTTTCATGACCAAGGCCGATTTCATCAAAGTTTAAATCTTGGCCAGCTGGCTGATTATTGTTAAGTGAAACATTTAAAAAGGTGGCTGCTTGCGCGCTTTTAACCGCCGCCAAAGACAGCAGCGCCACAGCGCCTACAATTAGCAATTTTGCTTTAATATTCATATGCTTTTGTTAGTTATGGCCTAAGGCCATCCGCCGATGGCGGATTAATTATTATTTTTAATTAACGATTATTTCTTCTATCAGCTTACACCCTCCGCGTTATAAAATCAAGTTGTTAGTTTAAAGCGGAAGCTAACTGGTAAAAAATTATATGCTGGTGGTAGATGTGGTTTTAGTGGAAGTTTGAGTGCTGGTTGTAGAACTGGTGGTTGAAGTGGTCGGAGTCGAAGTTGTGGTGGTGGTAGTAGTCGGCACGGGTTCAATAATGGTGGTGGTTGAAGTGGTTGGCGCTGGAACAACGGTCGTGGTGGTTGAAGTTGTCGGAGTCGAAGTTGTTGTTGTGGAAGTGGTCGGTACAGGTTCAACGATGGTGGTGGTAGAAGTGGTCGGCGCTGGAGCAAGGGTAGTGGTGGTGGAAGTTGTTGGAGTCGGGGTGGTGGAGGTGGTTGGCACCGGAGCGACCGTCGTTGTGGTCGGCGCTGGAGCAACCACAGTAGGAGTAGTCGTTTTCGCCGTAATGGTTTCCGTTTTTACAATTACCGTTGGCATGGTCAAAGTTTTTACCAGACCATAAGTCAAAGGATCGGTATTGTAAAGCAGTTCCTGGCCATCGGTATAGCCATCTGCGTCAGAGTCAGCCTTTAGGGGATTGGTGCCTAACGACACCTCCTGTTTATTATTAACGCCATCATTATCACAATCTTTAATAAGATCGTTGACATCGCAAATAACTTTTACCGGAGTTGGGTTGACTTGAACAACATTAGCGCCCATTGCTTGCGGATTTTCCTCAATAGTTTCATCATCGGCTAAAATCTCTTCTTCCTCCAATATTTCCTCTTCCGCTTGATCCGATTCCTCGGCTTGACCGTCGTCTAAACGAGCGCCCTGGCCTTGGGTCGGATCATAGCCGTTGTCTATTTCTTCGCCGTCCAAATAGCCGTCGTTGTCGGAGTCGTTATCTTGGAGGTCGGTGCCGTAAAGGTCCTCTTCCTCGTTAGATAAACCGTCAGCGTCTAAATCATCTATTAAAATTTCTTCATCTTCCAAAATCTCCTCTTCTTCAATTAAAAATTCTTCTTCCTCCGGGATTTCTTCCATAATCTCTTCATCCTCTAAAAATTCCTCTTCGTCTAAGTTTTCTTCAATAATTTCTTCATCGGCTAAAATTTCTTCTTCCTCTAATATTTCCTGTTCTACTTGATCCAATTCCTCAACCTGGTCATCTCCTAAACGGGCGCCATGGCCATTAAGCGGATCATAGCCATTGGCCACTTCTTCCCCGTCCAAAAAACCATCTTCATCAGTATCGGCATTGGCGGAGTCGGTGCTATAAAGAACTTCATCTTCATTAAATAAGCCGTCGGCATCGGCATCATCGGCTTCAATAATACCTTGCTCCTCTTCTGATAAATCCAGCTCGTTTTGATCCATTGCCTCATCTTGGTCCTCATCTAAACGAGCGCCATGGCCATTAAGCGGATCATAGCCATTGGCCACTTCCTCGCCGTCCAAATAGCCATCATCATCGGTATCGGCGTTGGCGGAGTCGGTGCTATAAAGAACTTCATCTTCATTAAATAAGCCGTCGGCATCGGCATCATCGGCTTCAATAATACCTTGCTCCTCATTATTATCCTGATTATCTTGTGGTTGATTTTCTTCCTGATTATCTAAATTAACATCTTGATTTTCTTTCTTTTCTATAAGAACGCCTAATTTTTGAACCGGGCTATAACCAGCCGCCACTTCCTCGCCGTCCAAATAGCCATCATTATCGGTGTCCGAATTTAAAGGATCGGTATAATAATAATCTTCCTGCGAGTTAGTTAAACCATCTTGGTCAAAATCCTGTTCCTCATTTTCCGCATCAAAAATCTGACTATTATCCATCTCCTCTTGTCCGCTATTTATTTGCAGGTCAACATTATTATCAACCTTTATTGCATACTCCTGATTGGATTTTAAAAGGCCGATATTATTATAGCCCTGCCTAGGCAAATAAAACCTTCCTTGATCGTCTTTTAACAAAGAAAGTTGGTTTTGGCCTTCGCCAAAAGCATTCTCGGGCAAAAGTTGAATGCCTTGAGGATAAACAACGGTATTTGATCCTTGTTGTAAATCCAAATTTTTGCCTTTAGCCAAAATCGGCCAGGCCAAATTGCCGGTAATAAAAAGCGCTAAAATGATGCTAGAGAAATTTTTATTTGTCTTAATTAAATACATAATGTTAAGGATTTAATCGGCAATGTTAATAAAACCCTTAAGTTGATTGTAATCGGCGGAAACAGCATCGGCATCGCCGTCATTATCCAAATCGGCTAAAGCCGGACGGGCATTGCCGTTTTCAACTTGAAATAAAGATAAATCCCAATCCGCAAAGTTTTCTTCGCGCCAGGCCGGCTCTTCTCTATTGCCGGTGTTTCTAATTAAATGAGTTGTGCCATTTTGCAGGCCGATAATAATATCGTAATCGCCGTCATTATCCAAATCGGCAAAGGAACTGGCCGGGTATAACCCCTCTTCATTCATCTCCATTGCTTCAGGCAAGCCGGCCATCTGCCAATTATTAACCTGCCAGCGCATCTCTTCCGGACTGCCAATATTTTTTAAGCTGTACTGAAAATAATTGCGTTGACTGCCTAAAACAAGGTCAAAGTCATTGTCATGATCCAAATCAGTTAAAGTAATGGAGCTTATGCCCCCGGCGTTCCTAATTTCATCCGGCAAACTTATGGCTTCGGCGCTAAATTGCGGATTTTGAGCATTACCATTATTTCTATATAACAAGTAATGAATGCGTACGTTTAATTGGTCGTAACCCCGCATCAATAAATCGGGGTCATTATCATTATCCAAATCAGCCACGGCAAAACCCTGGACAAACAAAGCGAAAACGCCAGGGCGTCTCAGCGTGCCCAAACCAAAATCGTTTTCCACCCTCTGCCAGCGCGGACTATTGGCGTTGCCGGTATTTCTAAAAACATATATTTTATTGGTAAAAGCAATAAGCAAATCCAAATCGTCATCATTGTCCAAATCGGCTAATTTAAAATCAAAGTGGGAATTGGCATTAATCAATTCTCGTAAAGACCAGTCATGGGGGGCTAAATTACCTTGAACTTCAACACACTGGCCGTTATTGCAAGCTGTTCGGCAATCCTCCGCTAAACGCGGTTCGCTTTCTTGATACTGACAGCTGGCTTGAGGCGTACGGGCATTTAGACATTGTTTTATTATGTCTCTTTGATAAACATCGCCGTTGGCGCAATAAGGATCGGTTTGGCGATCAGGACATCCTTCTGTGTTCAGGCAGACGGGCCGGCTGATGCAACCTCCTTGGTAACAAATCGCCGGCACGTCATTATTGTTAACCAAAATACTTTCGCAAGCCCCTACTTCCGTTAATTCTCGTCCTTGACGTTGACAATAAGAATTAAGCTCGCCCGGACGAACACAAATGTATTTTGCCAAATTGGCATAAACCTTATAATAATCTTGTTCCGAGCAAGAATACTGATTAAGAGACCTGGGCAGACAATCTAAATTACTTGAACAAGTTATTCTTAAAGAATTAGGATAATAAGTAATGCTGTGGTTGCCTCGCGACCTCACTAAATAACCTTTGCCCGGCTCCAAAGTATTTAAAACGTTGCGGCTGCTGAGTTCTCCGTTTAATTGATATTCAGGCCCCGCTAAATCCGCCACGCTGATAATATCTGACTCCTGGCCGACTGGCGGTCTGGGAAAAATATTACCTATCGGCTGAACCAAATGAAGAGGATAACCGATTAAATTAAAATGTTCTTCTTGATTATCATTATCCAACTGATCGGCCGGAACCGCTAAATTGACAGTAACCCGGGTGGTCAGCCTTTTGCCGCTAACGGAAAAAGTAACGTCTCTGGAGGTTTCCACTAAATAACCTTTGCCAAACTCCAAATAACCAGGGGTAAATTGTTCATTATTGTTAAGGCGTTGATTTTCGGGCAGATATTCACTTAAAATATATTTTAATGACTCACGGGCTGCCTGCGGCAAAACATTAGCCAAGCTTTTATCAGCCGGTAAAATGTAAAAAGAAATTAATGACGGGGTGTTTTTACGCAAACTGACGGTTTGTTGTTCCTCTTGCCAGGCCTTTTCATAAATAAACGGATGTTGGTCATAAACCCTGGTTTGCCGGTCAATAAGATATGATTGCTCGCCGATGGCGTCGCCATTTTCATCATTACCCTGATAACCAGACCAGTAATTACCTTGTCCGTCATTTGAGAATAAAACCGATAATCCTCCTATAATACCGGCTCGCCTGGCTTGCAAAAAGTCATTATGATATATTTTGATATGAGTTTCTATGGCATTCCGGACTGAACCAATTAAAACTAATGGCGTATCGGCATAAGCTACCTTATTACCCGCAATTAGCAAATCCACATCCTGGTCGGCCACCACGGCAATCCCGGTGTTATGATCCTGGATTTTCTCAAAGGCGCCCGGATTAAAATATTTGTTTAATAAAATGTCATTATTAACAACCCGATGAGGCGCGCCAGCGGCCGGCTCAAACATTACTATGGCCATGCTAGCACCGTAGGGAGCGGTAATCTTATTATTTTCAATGGTCACTTCGCGGCTGCCAGTGTTGCTGTAAATAGCGGAGCCAAGAGGGGCGGAGGCACGAATAATATTATTACTGACTGTTAAATAATCGTTTTTACCGTAGTAGGTGTTACCGATTACTGCAGTAAGTAATTTAGTGATATCAAAAATATTATTTTCAATGGTCACATGATGGCTGTCGGGAAAAATTAACTGGCAATTTTTAAGAGTCAGGTTTTGTACCTTAAAATAATGTTTAGGGAAATAAACATTGGTCTCCTGGTTAAAAATTCCCGGTATCATCTCCCTGCCTTCGCAATCAATAATTGTTTGCTCTTTATCTTCCCCTCTTAAGGTTAAATAGTTTTTAGTAAAAAAAGATTGAGTAAAGGTATACTGACCCGGCCTGATAATTATCATATCTCCGTCATTAAGATTAACCGCGGCTTCGTTTAAATCAGTGTAATCGCCATTACCGGAGGCATCGACAATAAATGCCCGCGGCACCGGCAAAGAAAATCTAACACTATTCCCAACTCCTTCTCGATTGGTAAGGCGCAAAGTGAAATTAAGCTTATTGCCTTGATAATTTTGGCTGACTTCAAAAATAAACGGCTCGTTATTGGCAACCTCTTGATTTTCTAAAATATCGCCGTAGGTTCTTGGCGCTTGCCTAATATTAACCCCCTGATCTTCGGTAATTAAAGTTCCGTTAACGCCGTGGGCATCAGCCCAGATATTTTTTAAAGTCACGGTCAGGCCGATGGTTTCTCCCCGATTGATAATATTATCATTATTTCCCTGAATTTCTTGAAACGACGACTCTACTAATGTAATTCTAGGCGTTGCTCTCGCGGTTAAAGCCCTAAAACTGTTAACCCGGCCAGCGCCAATGTAAACCTGATCATCGAGCGGCTGGCTAGAACCGACCAGTTGCCGGCGAACTTGATAGGGCGACCAATCAAGATGCTGGGACTTGACCAAACCGGCCACGCCGGCCACAACCGGGGAAGCCATGGACGTGCCGCTGGCTAAACAATAATGCTCGGCCACCACTTGTTGATCGCACATGGCGCCTTCTGCGGCCTTGGCTGATAAAATCTGGACTCCCGGCGCGGCAATATCCACCCATTCCCCATAATTGGAAAATTCGGCCTTATGATTGTCTTGGCCAATCGCCGAAACAGCAATCACATTTTCATATGCGGCCGGATAAGACATTGAAAAAGTATTTTCATTGCCGGCGGCGGCCACCAAAACCACTCCTTGTTCATAAGCCGCATCCAGGGCGTCTCTTAAAATTATCGAGTTGCCCGGTCCGCCAAAACTCATATTAATTACGTCCGCCCCATGAGCCATGGCGTATTCAATGCCAGCTATAATATCATCATTTTCCATGGAGGCAGTAGTATGACCGCGATAGCTAAGAAGAAAACCTATTCTAACAGGCATTATTTTGCAATCAGGGCAAACGCCGCTGATACCGACTTCATTATTGGTCGCGGCGGCAATAATGCCGGCCACGTGCGTGCCATGGCCATGACGATCAACTGGTTCGTTATCAGGTTCCGTGTAATCCTCACCTTCGATCAAACCTACGCCGTATTCCGCATAGCCCCTCCATTCTTCCTCATCTATATCGACAACGTCGTAACTATCAACTAGCTTACCCCTAAAATCGGGATGATTGGCGTCAATACCCGAATCCAAAACAGCTATAACCACATCCTCATCGCCGGTTTCCACTACCCAACCTCCCCTTGATTGAAGATTTTGATGATGCCATTGTTCATTATATAAGGGATCGTTGGGCGGATCTCTGGGAAAATCATTAACATAATAAAGATAGTTTGGTTCGGCAATTTCCACCTCTGCCAGTTTTTTAAACTCCTCGGCCACCACCAAGGGGTCTGTGGCGCTGTTATAAGTAATGGTATAAGTTGTGCCTGCTGCAGCGCCCGGCAAAGCAACTTCCTTGATGGTTTCCACATTGTATTGGCTGCTCTTTTCTAAAACAGCTTCGGAACTTATGTCAACCTGCTCTAAAGTGGCCTCTTTTTGATCTTCCGGTAAAGTAAGCGTACTCCCGCTTTTAAACTTAACCAAAATTTCATTGGTTTTAAAGGGTAAAACAGGTAAATCGGCATTTGCTAAAATAGCCTCCAGGGCATTTTTTTCAATTTCTTTTAAGGATTTACTGCCTTGATTTTGGTTTTCTTTAAGTAGTGCGGCAACTTTCAATTCCGTTGCTTTCATCCTATTTTGATCAATGATCAACTGGACTTTGGCTATTACCTTGTCAAAAGACGGAATAAAATTAATAAATAAAATAAAAAGGGCTGCAAAAATTATCACCCTTTTCCAATTTTTACTTAAGAATTTTGATGATTTTTGGTCCCTGACGCCACAATAATCCAAAAAATCGAGATATTTACTGGTTTTTTTGTTTTTCATTTCTCTTTTGCCACTGTTTTAACAAATTTAAAAACATAGGTGTTCCTATGTTTATGCTTTAATGTTAGCACACTTTTAGATAAAAGTCAATGACGTGTACTGGTCCATATGATACTATCCACCTAGGCACTTGGAAATCATATGAAAGGCAGATATAGTGGATGCCATATGACTATCTATGGCACTTTAATCCCTGGGGCAATCAGCATTGCCAA